>JACCEB011196821.1_pt1 | contig 18327 bp, 49 predicted proteins | sample 7454761 | NCBI WGS metagenome assembly JACCEB01 (sample SAMN15323454, study PRJNA562643) | freshwater metagenome | isolation source: river surface water | place: USA:Blue River Watershed | collected 2017-08-18 | reverse complement strand
TGTGTGCTTCCCAGCTCCCTGGCGGGACTTCTTGGGTTTGGACTCAATTTGGTTTGCTCCAGTAAACGAAGGACGCTTTGCCATGTGTGTTATCCGTAAACTACCAGACCATTATAGCACTACTTAGCCGAATTGGCAACAAAGAGCTTGGGATAGCTGAACGGTACTGTCAGTGGTCTATCAGTGCCTGCTAGTTGGCAGAGATCCCCCTGAACCAACGCTGGGAACCGATTGAAAAAGACAGATTTATTCACTTTGTTCACAAGTACTCTAATGCCTGGTTGGCATGGTGCTGGAATGGCTGGGTTGATCTTCACCCCGACCACTGGAGTGGGCGTCAGAGCGGCGTGTGAGAACTTTAGAGGCTGGCTATCATAAAAGATACCTACGGCAGGCTGAACGCCCGTTCCGAGGGGTTCTGGAGGGTATGAGCAGTTGCCATCGGTAGATACCGTGTCAATTGTGTCTGGTCCTACAAGTAAAGGCATTTTAATTTTTTTCTAGCTCTTTTAATCTCTTGTCTACCTCATCCAGGTACTGAACGATGTTTACATGTTCGGTTTCACCTGGAGGGCGATACATTAATCTAAATGGAATGGGAAGCTGATTTAGCTTCTCTTCCATTCTCTTCACCTTAGTCTCTAATAAACTCAGCCTCTGGATCAAGTCGTCCATTTTCAGATACCCTCTCTTTTTTAATCATGTCATCATAGATTGTCTCAACGTCAATCTCAGGTCTCATCCCAGCATAATAGTCTGTTGCTAGGGTTTCGATGGTGTCAGCGAATTGATTGAAGTCATCAAAGCGTTGCTCTTTTAGAGTACCATCTGATGTTTTGTAAGTAATTTTGTGTTCCATCGGGGTTTTTAACGAAAAATTTTCTGGGAAATTTTTTTAGAATTGGGGAATCTGGGATTTCAAATTCCTTTTAAGTATTTAGAGGGCTCTGGGAAACGTTTATAGCTTAGAAAGACGGTACTTTTTTGGATCGACCCCCCGCTCGGCGTTAATTATAATTAATTAACGATTACGATTAACTGCTAATTCTAATTACCTTCTAATCGTATTTACTGCTTTATTCTTTATATCAATAACATTTATTTACTGGTTATTAATAATATCGAACAATCGTAAATACTGATTAATTCTAATTACTGTGTAATAATAATAAATTGATATTAATAATATATCTGTAAATATCAAAGTATTAATAATACTGTGTAATTGTAATTATTGAATAATAGTAATTATTCTGTAATCTATGTGTATCTGTATTAATATACATTGCTACATTTATTTGATTGTATAAAGAATAGCTAACTGTAAAAAAAGAGAAATAAAAAAGGGGGGCTAATTATGCCCCCCTGAGTGTTAGCGAAAATCCTCAATCTTCGGAGAATTCGATCTGCTGAAGATCTCCTACTTTCCTGCCCTTCGCTATCACTGAACCGAGGGAGAATCCGAGGAGATCGGGTGATTTAAGAATTTCAGTTAGGTATACAACGTAGCGAGATGTAGCCTTGAAAGCGTATGCTTTCTCGTGGTTTGATTGAAATACAATCTCCACCAGATCTTCGTCGATCTCGATGTTACGAATGGCGCTGGATTCGTCGATACTGAAAGTCCGAAAGATCGGGGCTTTTGTGATTTCGAAGGAAACAGACATTTCGAGAAAAGTGTAGAGAATGGGAGGGGGGCTGGAGTGCCCCCGTTGCTCGCTATCCTAGCAGATCAGACGCTGCTGTTGCGGTTCTGTGCCCACTGGCTGAGGCGCTTGGTGCTCGCCTTGCTGAACACCCGATCGGTCTGGGTGATGGCGCCGTCGTCGTGGAGCACACGGTGGCGGTTGGCAGCCTTGGCACATGCCTGGAGGGCACGGCGTCCCAGGCGGTCGCTCTGGGCGAGATTCAGCAGGAGGGTGGCACGGTGCCCACCGATCACACGGGGGCGCTCGATCAGCAGGTGGGCGACTCGCTCGGCGTCACCCAGGAAGGCGGCGAAGCGGGTGGAGGGGATGATGGGGAGCATCGGTCTCGGTTGGTGGTGGGGGGTCTCTGTCGCCCCCCGTGTCCTAATTATAGCGGATCGGGGGTGGCTGTCGAGGGTCGGCAGCCAGTTCCCGAACTGGCACTCAGTGGCGGTCGGAGATGTTCCAGGTGCCGCTGTCGCTCCAGGAGGGGGCAGGGCGGAGACCCTGGCGGATCTCCTGGCGGTGCTGCTCCTCTGCCTGGAGGCGCTTGGCGTATGCTGCCATCGCCATCTGGCAGGCGAGGTCTTGGCGGGCAGCTTCGTTGGTGATGAACATCGGTCGGGTGTCTGTGGTTGACTCTGGAATTCTAGCGGGTCAGGGGAGCTGGCAGCTGCCAGGGAGGACACTGTTGTAAGTGGCACAGCGGCGCTCGGTGGCGGCGTTCACAGCACCCACGGTGTCAGCAGCGAACCCGATAGCAGCAGCACCCACAGCCCCGATGGGAGCGTAGAGGGCAGCACCGAGGGAGAGCAGGGCGAGGGTCTTGAGCATGGCTCTGTCGTTGGTTGACTCTGGAATTCTACCATGGGGTGGGGCACCACCGTGGGTGCCCCTGTAACATTTCAGAACATCTCCCCGATGGGCATGATGTCGGGGGTGGGATCGTATCCATCCCAGATCGCCTCTACAATCTCCTGGTGTGTACGCTGGGAGAGAATACCCTCCACAGCGATCTCCTCTGCCCATTCATAACAGCCACCAGTGAGAAAATCACAGGGGAGCATGTAGGGGTGGGTTTGATCAAACAAATCCTCGATCTTGCCCAGTTCGGTGTTGATGTCGGTGGGAATCTCCCAGCCTTCGTCGATCTGAACGGTGTCGGTGAAAGCGTAGGTCATGGGGTGTCTGTGGTTGACTTGATCAGTCTACAGGGTGGGTGGGGGCATTGCTGCCCCCTGGTGGACAGTGCTCAGGCTGGCACAGCTGCCCGAACTTTCGCCTTCTGCACCTTACGGTTTGCCCTTGCTGCCTTGCCCCACTCGCTGCCCTTAGGCTGGGTGCCGTGTACCAGGAGAGCGAAGGGACCATCCTCAAAGCAGGAGCGATCCTTAACATCGACCTTGTAACCTGCTGCCACTGCTTGATCCTCAGTCATGAACACTTTAGCATAACGAGGGAACACACCTTCGTCGATCATGTGATCGAATTTGCCACCATAGGAGGCAGTGAAGTAGAAATTAGCAGGCAGCACCAAACCAACAAACAGTGGCAGATTCTTGCTGTAGCAGTAGAATTTGATGCTAGGATTGGCGCTGGCAACTAACACCCAAGCGAGCAAATACTCAGGGGAGAAGAAATCACCAGACTCGTGAATTCTCACCTTCGTGATACGCTTAGTGAGATTCTTCTGGAGTTCGGTGTTGATGAGACCAGCACAGTTGCCCTCCTGGAGAGCTTCACGGATAGCCTTGAGGTTTGCTTGTCGTGCTTCATAAACTGGCGTGTACTGTACTTCAGAAGAAGCAGCAAAGCAGCGAAACTCAGTTTGAGGACCATCCCAAATCTTACGGTTTCCGTTAGAATCAATCCGAACCATTGAGAGGCACTTGTTAGCACCAGGGCAGGTTGTGCCAGCAGGCAGGTTGAAAATCAGGGTCTGCTTGTCGAGCTTGTCGTTGCCTTTGGAGAAGGTGAGCATGGCTCTGTCGTTGGTTGACTTGATCAGTATAGGGGCAGGGTGGGGGCACTGTGGGGATCGAGTGGACAGTGCCCCAGGTGGCACACCCTCAGAAGTCTACAGCCCAGTCTGGGTCATTCTTTACAGCAACCCAGAAGAAATTCTTTCCATTGTGAGAACGAAGGAACACACGGTTCTCTTTAATTTGTTCCACAATACACTCTGGGTTGCTGTTCATCAAGTTAGCGAATCTGTTCTTCGCTTTCTTGCTCTTAGGTGTGACAAATGCTAGGTCAAACATCACAGAACGTAGATACCGTGGGTGTTAAACAGTGTGGGTTGATTCTGTTGCCAACCCGTCATCATTTGCTGGAGTTGTTGTTGAGAATAGCGATTCAGAAAAGTATACTCAAACTCGGGTTTGTTATTCTGAATCCGAAGCATGTTCTGGATTGAGTTAATCAAACGTGAGCGAAGCATTGTGTTTGTTTGAACTGTGTTCAGTATAGGGGGCAGGATGCCCCCCTGTGGGTGTTAGTGTGCCAGTTTAGATTCTGACACATCACATGCCCAATAGTAGGCACGTTCAGTGGTAGAACTCACAAACAGCAGCACACGTTGAGTATAACGAAGCAGGGTCTCTCGCCCGCCGTTGTTATACCAATCGCTGACACGGTTAGCAACCCAAACCGTGACGCCGACGATGAATCCAACCACCGTGGCGATTGTATAAAGAATCTGTTGGATGGTTTCGTTATTCTGAACCATCTCCATCAGTTCGTTATACTTTTCGACGATGGGGTTGTTGACAAGAATGGCGGTGTTCATTGTTGTTAAGAATTGGTTGGTGGGTTGAGTATACTTTCCTCAACCACACACCAAGAATAGCAACACCAGGGGCACCAGTCAAGGGGTAGTGGACAGTTCACAAAGTGGCACACTAACACTTGACAAACACTAAAATACCCTCTAGTATAGTCTAGAGGGTATAATAAACTACTCTTGAGTAGTATAATCTACTTCTGTTACTATACTATAATCATCATATTCTACTTCTTTATTCTTTATATCTTCTTCTTTCATTTCTTGTATAATATATTCTTGAAATGTTAATGTATTAGACATAAAGATTACCTATTAAAATTTAATGTTAAAAAAAGTGAAAAATCTTAACTTTTCATTTTTTAAGATTTTTCACTTTTTGAGATTTTTGAAATTATTCAGTTTCTAGCAATTCAGGATAATACTGATTTACTTCTTCTGTCAATTCTTCATTACTATACTTATCATAACCTTCCATCAAATAATCATAACACAGTGCCATCACTGTCTTAAGATCCATGTCGTCCAGCATCTGCTGAACCAGTTGTTCTTGGAGTTCCTGACGATCCATCATTTCCGAAGGGGAGAGTTGAAGTAACGAGTGAAGCATAGCACCAGGATGATGCCAGTGGAGATGACACCGACCAGTCCGAGAACTGTCACAGCATCACCAGTAAAGTTGTAAGTGTCAACCATCATACATCATAACAAAGGTACATTGCTTTTTCATCTTCATACATGTCGATCTCAGATTCAGTCAGCCAAGGCAATGTCAGCATCATGTTGAAGAAATCAACTTGCCAACCATTCAGCATCATGATGTCGTCGTGACGAGCAATGATGTTGGTGTTGAAGTAATCCATGTGGATTTCTCAGGTACAGATCAAGAATAACATGGGTGGGGGGTCATGTCAACCCCCCTGTGCCACTTCAGATAGCGGACTTGAAGCCACGGCTCCACAGTGCCAGCCTCATGGTGCTAGCCTTCTCCACTTGCTGTTGGGTACGCCCAGAGCCCAGGGCTGCCTTCTGGAGCTGCTTACGGGTCTCACGACCAGCAGTGTTGACCAGCACGTTACGGGCAGACTGGAGGAGTTGCTGAGAAGTCATTTTGAACCTCGGGTAGTGGTTGGTCGGGGTGTTCCCCCGATGAACATAGTATGGCACCCACCAGAGCCCCCTACAAGCCCCTCTGTGCCACCTCTAGAACTGTCACAGTGTCACACCACCGAGGCATCTCAAACGTGCTAAGAATGGCTTCTGGTGTAGGTATAAAAAAAGAGGGGCATTGCCCCTCAAAATATTACCTATTCCCAATCGCCATAGTCATCGTAATCCTTGAATTTGGTTTGACGCTTATTCCTTGTTGAATAACGTTTCTGATTTTGGACTTCATACCCAAAGTCTTCAAATTCTTCTTCAAGGGACAGATCTTTAAAAGATTCTGTGTACTTACGAGTGCTTTTTGCCATTTTTAACTCAATTTACTCCTGTTTTGTGGGTATTTTGTGATATTTATGTTCAAACAGCAACAATTTGAAGAGTTTGCTCTTCTTTCAGTGCTCGATTGAACAAACGACCAACACTTTGGTTGTTTTCAATAGCATTTTGAACAGAATCTACAAAATTACCAGTGGTATCACGGTAATTATAGCTATTACCACTATTAAATGTAATAGTAACAATGTTATCATCACTCATGCTAACAGCACTAATAGCAGTAGAATCAATGTTTTGAATGGTTTTCATGATTTATCGATTAATGGTTAAATGTTAACTTTGAAGTTTTTGGAAATCTCAAAAATCTTAAATTCTGAAGTTTTTAACTTTTTGAGTTTTTTGAGTTTTTGGGATTTCTCGATTTCTGAGATTTCCGAACTTCATGAATACAGTATAGGGCATCCTGCCAGGGTTGTCAAGGGGGCTGTGCCAGTCCCTGAACTGTCCTTCGAGGGTCTCCGAGGGTCTTAGAGTTAGACTGGGAGATTTGTCAAGCCCCTTTGTGCCACTTTGAGAACTGGCATATTTCGGCTTGACTTTCGAGTGGTGGCGGGCTTAGACAACAACACCTCCGTAGATTTCCATGCTTTCAGCAACAATTAACGAAAGCTTTTGTGAGGGAATCAAAACACTTAACTATGTTTTTTTAAACATTTATTAATATACTAGTTTTCCACAGGTTTTTCCACAACGTTGTGGAAAACTCAAAGGTATCATTGAGAACAACCCAGTCATACACTGGATACTCTACCTGCGGAACTAGTTTATTATTCAAGCATTCAAGATGATTGTTTTGCTTCATAATCCTGTTGGAGTTCTTTCTCATTATAATAGAGAAACACTTCATCAGGATATTGTCCTATCCATTCTAGGAACTCATCACCTATGGCAATAGCATTATCCATTTGGTTTTCTTCCATTAAATGTTGGAAACGATCCTGCATGTATAATAAGATCTGATCTGATTGTTCAGATACAGATTCATATTCTTTTTCTTGTTGTCTTTGTTCTTCGTCTGGTGTCATTGGACCTCCACTGTTAATTCATTTTTTAAATGATCATAGTTAATAAAAGTATAGTTCTCAGGGAGAGATTCTACTAAAGCTTTGACGAATTCAAGTGGGAAATGACCATGGTAACGCCAAAAGATTTGATTACGACGTTCATTTGATCCTGGTAATGGTTTAGGATGAATGATGTGTTGTCCTGGGGTGAGTTCAGGATAGGGCTCTAGTAGCTCTGTGACATGTTGTATCACTAAAGGTGATGGTCTAGTAGTAGATTGGCTCATTTGACATACATGGCAGGTGTGTACTGTTGAAGGAAGTCTACAGAAGCTTTGTACAACTGATATTGATCAGGCACAAGATCCATCCAATCAATCAGATCAAATGAATCCCAATCCACTGAACCATCATCATTGACATCACAAATGACGGGAGTGCCCATTTCGTCCAGCATGATTGCTTTATCTTCAATCACGAAATACATTTGGTCGTGTTCCATGTTCCTCCGTTGAGTGTATGTAGTGAGTGTAGCAGATCAGGTGGCTGATGTCAACACCTTGGGTAGACCTACCAGAATCAAGAATGACAGCAGAGCCACAACATCCCAACACTTATTCCGTATCATATACGGAAGTGCTAGGGCATTTGCTACCATGTACAACTTGGCACCTGTTACAGTGTCATGGTACATGGTAATATAATATGCTGTGACAACAAGAATAGATGATATGATTCTTGCTTTTACATCAGGTTTCATACTCTTTGAGGACAATGTTCTTTGATTTAGGGAACATATCTTCTCCCCTCATGACATATTCTACGAAACGCTCCACACGTTCGAGACTAGTATCGTGTGATTGTGACATCATCTCACTCGTATACTTCAACATCATGAAGAAATCATCACGACATTCTATCCAAATACCAAATCGTCGTACTTGAGCATGATACCAATGAATATCAGGATTGTTTGTTAAGGATGGCTTTCGAATAATTCTCATTTTCATGGTGTTACCTCTTGTGTAGGGGGCTCTGGAGGGGCTGGTGGTACTTGTGGCGTGGGTGGCAGCTGTGGCATGATTGGAGCCTGCTGCTGAGGCTGCTGGAGGGGGCTGGAGAGCTTTTCTTCTAGCTTCTCCTCCAACTGTGTGAGTTTCTGCTCAATAGCAGGTTGTGGTTCTTCTGGTTTATATTCTGGCTGATTCTGTGCCAGTTTATAACCAGCAGCACCAGCAGCGAAAATACTAGCCAGTGCTGCTACTGTGGAGACAGTTGATTGAAACTTACTCATTTTTGTTGATGATGGCTTTGAGTTCAAAGATGGCGTTACTTACAGTCGCCTCAAGATAACCATAACAATAGGGATACCCATGCTCATTTTGAATGGCAGGGTTCTTAGTCACCTTCAGGGCATCTTGGAGACCTTCCAGAATGCTTTCCAGATGCCAGGTGGTGACTTTGGTGCTGCTCATGTTGAGTTGGATGAACTGAGATCAGTCTAGCTCTCTCAGGTCATCCAGCAGGTCTTCTGGGACAGTCTCGTAACTGTCCTCCAGATAAATGTGTTCAGCACTTTGTAGAATACTCTTCCTCATGCTGTAATCATCATACATGTATTCAGTTGTGTCAAAGTCAGAAAAGTAAGTCATGATTCGTGTGAATGGTTTCCTTTTACAAGTTCAAGTGTATCATACTGTGAGGGATATACAATTACACATACATCCCTCACTCGTTCAGTTGGAAATTCTCGTATACAAACTGTCATGTAATGTTCACAGGCAAATCTTACATGCCCATACATGCCTCTATAATATACTTCTGTTCCTACGGGCAGCATACTCGTACTCTGTAATTGGTCGTTCTCCAGCAGTTGATCCATCATTATCAGGGTACATACAATTAGCAATATACAATGCTTGATGTGGATTGTTTGCTACCACATATACATCAGCAATAATACAATTAGGCACATCATCTGGAGCATCTTGTAAAGGCAAATACACCTCCACAAGATACACTTTGCCGTTCTTTAAATGATTTTCAAAATCAATAACAAGATCAGACATCATACTCTTTATTCAATTCAGATGTCAGTTCAAAACGTAGTTCGTCAATCTCTTCACGAAGATGTCTGATTTCTTTCTGTAATCCAATGATTTCACCTTGTTGTGTTTTGATCAGTTCAGCATACTCTGCAATGAGAGCTTCTGCTTGTTCTAGGCTTGTCATACTAGTTACCTTGGGACAAATGATATTTAGTGTGTCGCTACAGTTGGATGTAGCGACACTATACAATCAAAGAGTATAAAACTCAGTGGAAGAGTAAATGTTTCTGTCGAGATATTCAAGAGTTGACGGGGCATACTCAAGGTTTTGAATAACATACTGTTTGTAGATTTCATGGATTCTTGCCAACGTTTGAATGTTAGCATAATCCATTTCGCCAGTAGCAATCTTGTATTCAATCTTGCTCTTGGCAATGGCATCATAGCCCATCCCGTTGGCAATGTAAAGGGTCCCCAGGAACGTATCGTAATTATTCGTTACGTTTGCTCCGTGAAGCGTTTCCATGTATAGTCTGGGTGACTTCACAATTTTACTCGTGAGGTCATCATCACTGATGAGTTTAACATTTTCACGGATTGATTTCCAATATGGAGTATCATCACGTTGAGAAAGCACATAGTGCATTGCCACAAAATCTTTGAATTGTTCAATGGTATAATCAGCAAAATGATTAAACCCATCAATATCAATCAAGTTGATGTCACACTTACGACGCTCAAGAGCATTGATTAAACAAATAATATTCTCGTGAGCGGTGAGAAGACCAGTTGATTCAAGTGGCTCAATGAAACCATATGACAGACCAATGCCAACTACATTCTTCACCCATGCTTTTTTATGCTTGCCATGTTTGATCTTGATGAAATTAAACTCTAGATCATCCATATCAAATGATCGTACCATGAATCGAAGATCATATTTTTTTAAGATGTGATCTTTATACTCTTGGAGAGCAGTTTCATCATCAACAAACTTACTGGAGTAAACATATCCAGAGCCCATACGATCCCACAAAGGAATTGTCCACACCCAACCATTTGGCATAGACCAACAATCAGTATAGTTTACCAGCTCTTCAGGTTTATCTGAGTATGGGATTTTACAAGCAATTGCTCTGTCATTGTATAGAACATCATCAAATGGCACGAATTCTGAATTCATTTCTTGTTCAAGTAGAACAGAAGAGAATCCAGTACAGTCAATAAACAAATCAGCATACACTGTGCCATTTTGTTTTGTTTCTACACTGGTAACATAGCCATCATCTGACTTGTTGACCTTAACAACTGTATCTGAAATATGTTCAACACCATTCTTATCACAAATGTGTGTCTTGAGGTATTTGGCAAAGAGATCAGCATCAAAATGATATGCTGTGTCACGATTGAAATTCAAATTCCTAATGGTGCTGTTGTCATTAGTGAGTTTGTTTTGAGTGGCAAGAAATGTTATTGGATTATAATACTCAGCAAATGTATCTGGTTCATAACTATTGTCGATATGCTTGATATAATACCAATCTTCCAAACCTATCTTGTTAGTCGAATCGAGTGGACCAAAGGGATAATGGAATCGTGTATTACGTTGCCGCCAATCAGTAAAGCTAATTGATACCTTGTATGTGGCATTACAATGCTTCATCCAATCAGTATCCTTCAATTTAAGCAGATGTAAATACTGGTTAAATTGACCAAGCGTAGACTCTCCCACACCAACAGTGCTAATTTCAGGAGATTCAATGATAGTTACCATACATGTAGGTATTCTCTTGGCGATGGCAGCAGCAGTCATCCAACCAGCAGTTCCACCACCAACAACACAAATTTTATTAATAATCATGATTTGCCATTTACTGTAACGTAATAATTATAACACATACTTGAACGGTTGAGAAGCTCCTCTTGGTGTAGAGTGTAACCAGCCACACCAAGAGCAAACAAAACAAAAATAACTGATTTCATCCCATACCTCGGGGGAATTCATGTTTACAATCAGGACACAACCAATGATTGATTCTATCCTCACCAAGAAACTCAACACCAATCACACGGGAGAAGAAATAAGGCGGAGAATACCTGTCACGATACTCTTTAGGGATGGGTTTATCCACCCAGTTTGCCCCACATTCAGGACAGTTCCGCATCTTAGTAATACATTTTTTAGCCATTCACATAAACTCCATCATGTAATAGTCTACAGTTACCTCAAGTTCCGCAGCTTTCTCCTCAATGGCTTGATCGAATGCGGAATCAATCTCAAATTGGTCGTGTTCCTGTTGTTCAGTCATTGGTTTCAAGTGCTTCCCAAGCAGTAAATAGTTTAGCATAGAGTTCGTTTCCGTCAATCTTTGTGTGATTTTCAAGATGAACCTGGATGTGTTGGTTGAGATACTGGAGAGCAGCGACAAGATAGCTAAGCTCTCCAGAATTGAGACGTACAAAATCCTCAGGCATCGTAGCCAGCATAGCGGAGCATGGCTCGTCGAGCATCATAGGCAGTGAACTCATTAGGGTAGACTCCAAGGCAGTGGCGAGTCTCACGATCAATGATCTCCCACTTGCTCGTACCAATCCTAGCACGAACGATCATGGGGTTGTCAATGCCCAGGGGATAAGGCTTTTTGGTGGTCATGCTCATTGGATTTTACCCTCGCTAATGTCGTTGATAATGAATCGAAGTTTGTCAATAGTCTCTTGATCAACATAATTGTCGATCATCGTGTCTGTGTTGTAACAGTCTACAATAAGCTTAGCAGCATCGTAGACAGCAGCAACAGCTTCGTCACGGGTTTCAAATTGAAAGTTGCTCATGAGGTGTTCTCTTGAGTACCCCCATATTATGGCATCCCTTCGTGGGCATGTCAAGGGGTGTGTGCCAGTTTCAAGACAGTAACAGGTGAGGTGCCGAATCGTAAGCTGCTTGTGGTACGTTCTTCAACTCTGCTGTAATAGCACTCTTGATTGTAGTAATTCCTTCAGAATAATCGTATATCTTGTAACCTTTCTTACTGATCACACCATATATGGTCAAGAATATACGTTGTTTGAGATATGTTTGATAACTCTTGCCACCAATGAAAGTAAACCACGCCAGCTGAGCATGTACATAGTGAGCTTCTATTCTATCATCTGTCTCTTGTTTAGTTGCTGGTCTAGTGATTTGTATTTTATCCTTATCTTTAGGTCCTTTCTTGTTTGGATTGGGTATCATGTCTTTCATAGTGAAACTAGCAAACTCATCTGATATTTTGATGGATGGGCTTATCTGTTTCCTCACGAGATTGATTAAACAAACCTGATATGCTATGTGAGATTGCTGTCTACCATTTTCTTCATCATACAAAGCAAAAAAGTCTTTTAAGTTTTTGGATTGCTTAACAGTATATAATATCTTCTTCGTTACTAATTCACCTGTTGCTTTCATGTAAAGTTGTTTCAACTTAGGCGAGAATGTTTTTGTGTCTACATTACCAGTTTCTTTCCCAGTTAACACATACTTAAATGCTCTCATTCTCATGTTGACTAGTTTTCTTATTACAGTAGAATACTCACTGTATTGTTCATAGAAATGTTCAAATGTTGATACACCACCGCCACCAGTCCATGGAGGACCTTGATGCCCAACTTGAACAAAACCATTCCAGCCAGCACCATATCCTTGAGCAAGGAATACAATCTTGTAATTAATATCACTCATTGGCTCAGCATCTCTACCAAATACTTTCTGTGCTGCCACTTTATATCTAAATGTCACAGGCAACTCCCATGTCAATACTTTAGGAGACACTTTAAACTGACCGTATTCTATTTTGATTAGATTTTCAATTAATGATTTTAGTTGTTGTGGTGTAGATGAAAGAGCCAGAACCATAAACTTAGTATATGGATCAATATAATCAGATACTTCTTTCTTTACTCTCTGTGTTCCAATAATGTTTATGTATTTCTTTTGCTCAATTGTGCCAGGCAGTTTTAATGATATTGGCACCAATGATCTAGTATTAGATGAAGAATAAAAGTATCTGTTTAAAATTGTTCTGTATGTGTGACGATTCAAACAATAGTTCTTTAATATAGTAGCATCGTCAGCATTTATTATATTTGTGTTGATGTCATTTAATATTTCAGTTTTTTTATTTTTGTTGACAATAAACACATCAAAGCTAGCAAGCATGTCCAGTTTAAATGATAATCCAAACACATCTTTAATTCTATTCAAAGCAGCATCTTTGACAGTCATTGTAAAACTATCAGTCTGATCTAAAAACTCATAAACTGACCAGTTTTGACCAATGACCTGAGAATCATATAAAGTTAATGCTACATCGTATACTTTTTGTACCGTAGAGTTAGCTGTAATCTTATTGTCTTTCTTGCTATATTTTGTTTTGAATTCATTAATCGTTTTTCTAAACGGAAATGATTTGCCTAGATTATGCCTGTATGATAGTAAATTTAAGTTTCCGAGACCAAGAGTTCTCCTATCATTAATTGGTAAGAAAAGCTGATAGAATTTCTCTTGATGTTCTTTGTACAGAGCATAATCTGTGGGAGACAACGGGCGGGTGTTGTTCCAATTTATTGGATTAGAGGCAAAATGAGCAAATGCCAAACACTGGACAAATTCTTTGGTGTTTCCTGTGTTACCTTTTGCCATGGGTCATAGTTTTTAACTATTTAGATTTACGCTTTGGCTTCTTCTGTTTTTCTCTATGTTTTTTCAGTGCCTCAATAGCTTGCTCATCTGTCTTGTGATCGCTGAGCTGCTGTCCATTGTATATTAAAACAAAACGGTCCCCCCAGGGGACCGTAGCATATCCATCTTTAGTTATCATATCCTAGTCTCTCTCTACAGTATTTAAACCGTTCCCATTCCTCGTCAGTAAAGTTATCACTAGCATATGGGATGCCCACAACATAAGCACAGAATCGGTTGATTTGCTCTGATTGATTGCTTGAAGCAATAACAGCACTGGCGAGGAGTTCAATCATAATTACTTACCGTCGAAACCACCAGGCAGAATGTCCATCTTAGCACCGTTCACGATAATCATCTTTTGGATGCTACCATTCTTCATTGCTTCACGGAGAATCTCATTACGCTGATACTCAAGGTAGGACGGAGTGATAGTCGAAGCAAGAGATTTGTTCTCGTTCGATTTCAGTTCAGCAGTACGGTTCTTCACAATCTGTTCTTTCTCGGCAGATTGAGCAGTCACCACACGATTCACAGCAGCAACCAGATCCTCAGGCAGATCTGCTTTCACAACCACCACAGATTCAATATCAATCTTGCCAGCAAGGTTATTCTTTTCCAGAGCAAGAATCAGATTCTGTTTGATGGTATCCTGAATTTTATCCAGACTGCTGTTCACATCCAGAGCAGGGTATTCGTCAACCGATTGGTTCACAGCAGACGTAATCAGACGCTTGATGAAACTTGCCATCAGTTCAATCTGACCATTCTCGCTGACACCATGATTACTCATATCATAGGCAGTGTAGAAATCATACAGACTGGTGGGAGACAGACTATAAGTAACCACAACATCCATATCTTTCATGATGGTGTTGTCTTTAGTCTTCGGAGTCAGGTTATCCGATTGAACAGTAATCTTACGAGTGTTGAAGACTTTAATAGAACCGAAACCATCGTATTTAATACCAGGAGTCAGCACTTCATTCTTCACCTGACCATCAAATCCCACATAGAGACCATTTTCACCAGTGTTAATGGTGGTGAATTGACCAGCAGTGAGAATTAAAGCAAAGAAAACACCACCGACACCCAGAGCAATTTTTCCAGTAGACATAGTTTAGTTAGGGAGTAAAGAACAATCAATCAGAAGTAACACCAGCATAAATCAATGCTACTGCTACGATGAGAATAAGAATAAGGGGCAGCATCTTCATGAAGAATAATACTGGAATGCCCCTCGACAATAGAATTAGCAGGATGAGAAATAAACCTGCTCCAGTACCAAGAATACGAGCAATCATTTTACATCAGTTGTAGGTACAGAGTTGAGTAATACGACCGTATTGAATACCCTCAGACCATTTGCCTCCAGCATCAATACATTGTTGTTTGTTTGGAAGACCTGGAACAGTCACACTTCCCCCCGTAGCAGCACCGTAAATAATAAGACCAGTGATTCCAATAAGAACACCAGCAATCATCAGTTCAACAAGAGTGAATCCGTTGGTTTTGTTCACAGGGCAGCTACCTCTTCCATAATGATCTCTACATCACGCTCATCACGATGACCAAGAACATCATCAGTGATGGGAGTATCATAGCACAGTTCAAAGCCATCTTCATCATCAGAAACTTTGATAACTGCTACCTCATACAAATCCTGGGAGTAACCATAGGAACCAGGGAATCGTACCACACTCACACCATAACCATTAGGAAAAAAGTGTTTTGCTTGAACCCCATCAGTAGTATAGTGAGGATGGGGTTGAAAGTCAAGATCAGTAAATTTCATGTTCAGAAAGAAATTTCATCAAGGGTGGGCACAGAACCAGCAGACACAGTTTCAGATTCTTCCGTCACAAAATCACTGGTGATAACGTCAAGAATGCTAAGGATCTCTTCACCGTTAGCACCTTTACGAAGCATGGAAATCAGAAGTTGCTTGCTCATAATAATAAAAAGATAAGGTTTACAATCAGTTTTCGATGGGGAACAGTTGCCAAGTGTCAGGGCGGATGCCCATCTCTTCACAACGAACCTCGTAAGCAATACGCTGGAGCAGACGGAGATCCATGTCTAGCACCGCTTTACGGATGGTGCGGCGGATCTGGGCGTCTTGGGTGGTGTCAGTAACCATGTCGGTTGCTTGAGTACCTACTCATTATAGGGGTGAAACCACCCCGATGTGGGGTGGTGTGTGCCAGTTGTCAGACTGCCAGTGCTGCCGAAGGAATCTCGGCAATGGTGGGCATAGTGTTCTCTTCGAACTGGTGACGATCATAGCAGATCCACTCATCATCGAGCGTGAAGATGTAAGCATACTCTTCGCCATCCGCCAAGTAGTCATACTTGTTGGCATCGAGGCGAGGAGGACAATCCTCACCACGCTGAGAGTAGTAGTTAGGACCATACTCAGACGGGTTGCCGTTGTGATCCATGGGCAGTTCAGTCCAGCAGCAGCTCATGTCACCACCGTCGATCAGTTCAGACGCTTTCTCACGGGTGTTGTAGTGGGTCTTGAGAATACGACCCAGCCACTCAGGATAACCGTCCCAGTGGTGGTACACAGACAGGATCGACTCGTCGGGAAGCATGATGCCGATTCGTGAGCGGGTTGCCATGTGGTCTCCGTTGTTGACCTTCATAATATAGGGCAAAACAAAGGGGGCGTCAAGCCCCCTGTGCCACTTGCTCAACTGTCACCCACCATTCTCTCGGATGCTCCTCACAAGATACGCTGTAAATTGTTCCATTTTTTCAGGTGATACTGACTGGGGAAGATCATGAATGGCATTTCTCAGAGCAACCATTTCGCTCCATTCTTCATTGTTGAGATTGCTATTTGGTTGTTTTGGGAGAGTCATAGATACCTCGTTTGTCAGCATTTCAACACATTATACATGTATTTAACCAAAATATGTTATTTGTGTAGTTATGTGAAAGGACCAAACATTCCTTTATCACCATTCATACGCTCTTCCATCTTATCGATGAACTCATCAATCTTCATCAGTTGATCAATATCACCAATCATAGCAGAAATAGTTTTACATACCAGGGGTCGTTCCTGTCGAGCAGCATATGCTAGGGCATTACGAAGCGATGCTTCGGCTTCTTTTAAACTGGTAGCTACAGATTCAGATAGTGCCATTACTTCATTACCTCGTAGTGTTTGGTCAGTGTGTCAATAAATTTTTTGGTCGTTTGTTTGTCAAACAATACTTCAGCAAATGCTCCACACCCATACCTTGATTTCTTACCAAGAATATACAGGAAAGCATACTTCAAACGTTGCCAGATGCCAAGATCAGACAGATGAACATGAAACCAAATGGTATCATTAAAATCTGGATCAGCATCAAAAGATAGCACCAGTTGATGATCTATCTCCCCACATTGACAAACAAATAAAGTATTACTTTCCATGATTGTTGATGGTTGTTTGCCAGAATGTGGTAGTCATATCTTGTGATCCTGCCATACGAGCAACCACGTTGCCATCAATCAACGCCACAAGCGTTGGTGTTGCCACAACACCACATTCTTTGGCGAATTCAGACCACTGACCATTTTCTTTAGCTGGTGTGATAGTTACCACATTTTCCCAACCTTCTACTTTCTTCAGTTGTGTTTCGGCATACAAGCAAGGACGACATCCTTCCTGCACAAATAAATGTATTTCTTTCATTGGGTGAGTTCGGCGTTGTTACACATTGCTTCCATTTCTTCTTCAGTATATTGAGGATTCTCTGGATTTTCAAGGCGAGAGAGTTGTGCTCTCACATCATCAAGTTCTTTGCCAGCATTAATTGCTGTTCTCCAAGCACATTGAAAATTACGATCATAATCTTCAAGATAATATTTGATGTAATCACACGAAGCATACATCAAAGATTCAGCTCGACTCTTATCATTATTGTCAAGATATTCAAGAGCAGTTTCCATCATTTCTTTGATGTATCCAAGTTTGGATGTCATCATATCAAGTTCGTTCATGCTGTCCCAGACATCGCTGTAAGTAGTCATTAAGTGTCTCCAAGCGTGAAGTTTCTAAGAGTATACTCGCTTTGATCCATCATGTCAAGTCGGTTCAGGATCTCATACAGAGTATTGTCAGTCTCGATTTGCTCATCCTTGAGACGGTCTACCAGCAATTCAAGTTGGTATATTCGTTCCGCCAAAGATTCGTATTCAAAATTATATTCTGACATAATTATGCTACCCAATCTGGTTTACGTTCTGGCATACGAAGATAATTAGATGCAACCCAAGGTTTGGACGAAATATACATCTTGTAAGCAGTAAAAGTGTCAATGCTTGTGTCAAATTTAAACTCATCTGGCATCGCTCTCGCAAACGGTGTCACTTTGTTCAGTTTACCCTTAGGAAACAAGTAGTATGCCTCCACAAGAGTATTATAGCACGAATGAGTCTTCCCATATCGTACAGAATATTCATCACACAGATTCATTCCCCATTTAATCAACCAATAAGCATTATCAATTGACTGTGCTGCCCATTGAGTGCAAGGATGATTCCGAAATGCTCCTTTCTCAGTTTTGTAGGGATCGCCATCAGTCTTATG
>JACCEB010649414.1_pt1 | contig 18327 bp, 10 predicted proteins | sample 7454761 | NCBI WGS metagenome assembly JACCEB01 (sample SAMN15323454, study PRJNA562643) | freshwater metagenome | isolation source: river surface water | place: USA:Blue River Watershed | collected 2017-08-18 | reverse complement strand
TTTTGCCCGGAATGCGTCATATTCTTTTTTCAGTTCTAGGTTTTCTTTTTGTAATTCGGATACTTTCCTAACCAATTCGGTTTTCTCCCGTTGTTGTTCGTCAAATTGTGTGGTTAGGACTTGTTTTAGTGAAAACCATAAAATATTGGTCCTAGCTACACAAATTATTTATGACGACGCAAACTAATTTTGGTGGATTCTAGGAATTATCTGTTCATGGTATCTAAAATACTAGGTATATGAACCTGAATATATGGCGTCCCCCTAAATTCTTCCGGGTATGGTGGAACAGTAACTGACATATTATTCTGTTCGGGGCTTACTACTGGTTCAATTGGTTCATAAATAAATGAACCATCTGGTTCAGCGGGTTGTGATATAAATTCACTATATCTGCGGAATCTAAGGTTTAGTTCTGTTGTATCTATTCTGCTAAAATTGCTTAGAGGCCTATATATTGGGTCTTCTGGCACTATCGCCCATGGAACGGTATATATAAAATTATTGTCATTTGTCCTAGCTGATGCTCCAGCATTAACTAATTCACTACGGCAAAGCGGACAAGATGAATTTTCGGCCAACCACGCATTTAGACACGGGCTGCAAAATTTGTGCTGGCATTTAGTGGTTTCGGTCGCCGGAGATTCTAAACATACCGGACAAATTTCTTGTTTATTTTCACTATTAGATATTTCCTTATTAGCATCAGATTCCATTTGCAGTGCTAGGTTATTTATTTTTTGGTAGAATGGTTATATATAGTTTGTATCACTTATGAATATACCTAACCGAAAATTGTTTTAAATTATTGATACCTAGCTATACCAACATACCACAATCCGATTTACCAAAACAAATAAATCATTTTAGACTCAATAATATGTCTTCTGAAAGCGACAGTGAAAGCACAGCTAGTGAAACAAGCCAAGAAAGCCGGACCAGTGAAGTTAGCTCAACAACACAAGAATTCCGCATCCAACTAATTACATATATGAATACCCAATTAGGTATTGAATGCGAAATTGATAATCTAGAACAGCAAGACAATGATAACACCGGACCGGAAACTTACACCATCCGGGATTATACCATTATCCGGTTTCCCGCAAATCCCGGCAATCCGTATCATCGGTGTTTCATTTGGTCGGAAAATGCATATTTCCTAGTAGATTTGACGACAGACCGCGCATTAATGAATCTATTTTCCACCAAATCCTGCGGCAAACTTGTTAATGCTGTTTTGAGGACCCGACCAGGTGATGATTTATTAGCAGATAAACTTGTTTTACTTTATAAGGGAATACCTGAAAAATCAGATGCGGATGTCCCGCAAGGTAGGTTTGACATCTTAGCTGAACCATTTTATCAGCGGATGGAGTATTCATTAGAATTTGATAGCCCGGAAATCCAAATGATATATATCCCAGAATCTACGCAAATTTATTCATACCCAAATGACCGCCGCCCAGAGCTAAAATAACTGCTAGGCAGTTAAATCATACAAATTAAACATACTATTCATAGTATTTTTAAATGAATGAATTGGGGTTATATTTTTTATTCCTAATTTAAGTATTTTATGCAAAAAATAGGATAAATAGTGCTGAATATTTCGCCCCGCTCCCAATAAAGTATGAGTAGTAGTGAATATGACTCAGAATCCGAATACAGACAGGATAGAGACAGTGGGTCTGAAAATTCAGATTCGGAATATGAATGGGGGTCACGTATAAAACTACCAGCAAATTATGATACAATTATAAGTAGGAACCAAGATAAATTTGTCCCACAAACTTCAATTTGTTCGTATAGAGATATGAAATTAATTAAAAATATGCAAAAGAAAACAATATCTATTGCCAAATATATTGATTTACGCGGTGGCTATAAATATACAAGTTTTAAATGTGAAAAACACACCTCTCAGGAAATAAATGATAATGGGTATTTATTTGTATATGCTTTTAATAAACCAAACAATAGTCGTATAAATTATGCTATTTGTTCGTATTGCTTACTTGGAATGTTGCCACAACTGGAAGCATACATATCCAATAGAAATACACGAATTCAAAACAAAGAAATAATTATAGGCCCACAATATGATGAAAATACTTTTGAATTAAAAGATAAAATAGACATAATTAATAATGCGATTAAAAATAATAAATATGAACTAAAATATACTAATCTACAATCCACATGTTCGTGTTGTAAAAAAACCACATATTTTTATAGTATTATAAAAGATAATACAAGTGATAGTGATATAGTATTATGCCCGGAATGTATTTATAGATTTTCAGAAATACACTTAAGATTTTTGAATAAAAAGGCAAATAATGCAACAATTAAGTTACTATTTAACACATATACGAAACATTGTGATATATGCGGTATTAGGGACAGGGTAAAGGAACAATGGTTTTATTCAACACCGATTGAAGGTAATTCTTATGATGTATGTAGCGACTGTATGATGAATATACTCCCGGCACTAACTAAATATATAGACAATTCAGCATCTGAAATTCATATATCTAGCGGCGAATTAACACCATTTACAGCCGAATCTTTTCCACTTTATGCGAATATGAGACAAATATCGGATGTGTTATGTAATTATTTTGACGATAATCTTATGTGTGAGATATCAGATGTTAAATGTAGTTCCTGTCAAGAATCGTGTTGTATTATGCGTACTATTTTAGCTGAAGACCTAGAACTCGGACACGACATCAAATTATGTGCGGTGTGCTTACATAAACTAATTCCATTATATATTGCGGAAATCGCAAAAATGAGAGCTGAAGAAGCAGCACAGGCAGCTGCTGAAGAAGCAGCACATGCAGCTGCTGAAGAAGCAAAAAGGGCAGCCGCCGCAAAGAAAGCTGCAAAAGCAGCAGCTATGAGGAACACTGCAAATCCAGTAGAAGAAGTGGCACAAACAGTGTGATTCCGGATTAATATTTATTTTTGTGTTTGTTTTTTATGTGTAATAAACTAGTAGTATTTAAAATCGCATATATAAGTAAATATGGTTTTTTTTAATATGATACCTAGCTTAGCTCCTATAAAGCAACAGAAGCCAAAGCATCGTGCTAAAACACTTAAAACACAAACTGGAACATCTGCAAAGAAAACAGCAAAATTACAACGTGGACGAAAACTAAAAATGGCACCAAAAAAAATGCGTGGCGGATTTGCAGATGGATGTGATACTACCGGACTGGTCACAGAGCCGGGCCTTAATATTCCTTCGCTCATGAAAGGTATGGAATCGGGTTTAAACATCAATAAAACTATAGCTAAGATTGAAAGAGGTCAAAAATAAACATACAACCGTATTCAAAAATATATTAACTTATGAATGTGGATTAATCAAAACTAACTACTTTATATGCTGAAAATACTAGGATACTCCGGTTGGTCTTAGTGAATTCTTTCTTTTTACGTTCTTTCACTTTACTCTTCACTTCCGGGTTACCTAGCACAATATTCTTCTTAACAGTTTTGCGGGTGGATAACAATGATATCGGCAATAATTCATTAGTAGGTTTAGTGAGTTCTGTAGCGCCACCAGTTTGATTTTCGCTACTTGTTTCCTGTGCGGGCTGAGTAGACGTAACTGTGGCATTAGATGTTGATTCTGTAGAAGCAGCATTCTTTTCCAATAATTGCCGGGCTTTACGGAGTTGTTTCTCGGCCTTCACCGATTTCTCATATTCATTCATACTCTTTTCAATAGTATCCAAGTTTTCAATAACGTAGTCTAGGATATGTTTCTCAATCGCCCATTTAAAAAAATTGAGTTGAGCAATAGTGGTATAAAAGAATTTATTTTTATCATAATACATCCGGATACGATTCCAGCGACAAAATGGGTCAAAATTCTTCTTATTGTATTCTTTCAACTGACACTTATAGTTGTCATGGACAATGATATAATTATCGAAATTCTTAGGTGCTTGGTTTGCAGCCGGTTGTTGCTGTTGCTGTAGTTTCTGGGCAGCGGTATAATCAGTTATTGCACGTTGGCTAAAAAATGTTTCGAGGGTAATTGGCTGTTTTTTGACAGGTCGAGTTGTGCCAGTGACGGTTTGTTTGGACTTACCGGCGGAAGAATTAGATTTGCTCGCAGCGGATTTAGCTTGAATATCTGCAATTATTTCATCCCGGGCTTTCTTATAAGCCATTTGTTGTGCAGTAATACTTGCTGCCAAACTATTGGTCTGTTCAGTGGCAATAAGTGACGGGTGTTTATCAATTTGTTGCTGTGAATTAACACCCGGTTGCATATCTAATGATTGCGCGGGCATTTCAAACACCTTCTCCCGTAAATTACGTATAAGATATTCGGGACACTTATTATACCGGTTGATATCAAAAAACGTGTTATTTTCCAATACATAATTCACGACGAAATATTCGATCAGCCGTAAACTAATAATACTTTGGCCATTAAGTATATTTACTAGGGCATACATATTCCGGACATTACGGAAAAATTTGGTAATGGGTATAGCTAGGATATATTGTTTACCGGATAATGATTTAGATGTCTTCAAATCAATATCCATTTCGGAAGACATGAGTTGTAGGTCTAGTGGTTCGTCGAAATTAGGACATGATATTACTGGAGTTGCAGATGTAGAAGTAGATACTGTAGAAATATTAGATATATTTGATTGGGTTGTATTGGTTGTTTGAGATTTATGAGTTGTAGAACTTGTTGTAGTGGTGGTAGCGGCAGCTGACATCTTGGATAAAATTGTGTTCAATGATGTATGTGAATTAGTGCCCGCGGTTAAAAATGATTATAACACTTGTTTGTATTAATGTTCTCCGGTAGAAAGTTGCTTTAAACTGATTAATTCCCAATTTTTGTAAGTAAATCATTTAATCCTTTACAATCCTTGTTAAATTTGCGCGCAAATAATGATTTAGAATTAATTAAAAAAACTAATTCTTCATTACAAATCTCATCGTATTCATTTGGTGATGTTTTGGTTAATTTAGAATTAGAAAAAGTTTTATAATTAACCATATCAGGCCAACCTGCAAATATAATAGCTCCCACAGCCATATTCGGCGTTAAAACTAATTCATTTTTTAATTCAAAATGATGCAATAATGTTATGTATACAATTTCATCAGGAATACTAACATATTTGAACCAATTTTGTATATTCTCATTATTATCTACAAATAATTGTGCATGTTTTCTATTTATTATAGACGGCATTGCAGCTTTTTTAATATTATTTCTGCTGATATATTCTAATACAGGATTTCCGCGTGGAAAAACTTGGTCATCTGGTGAAATATTAAAATACGATTTATTAGTGTCTAAATAATCATAAACATGATTAAATGATTTTATAGGGATACATGATTCTGATAACCAAACAAAATGCTGATTATCTGCGTCTTTTAATGCTTCCTCTAATAATAAATTTTGTGCTAATACTATTGATAAACAACCCCAACAAGTTGGAATTGTATGTCCCAATTTTTTATCATCAAAATACTTAAGTGGTTTGTTATCCTTGTAATGTATATAAATGTTATATTTGTTTGAATTGACTGATTTTAAATACTCATACCATATTTCTTCATGATTTATGGAATTATTTATTAAAAAGCATAACGCTATTTTTTTATGTTTAGTTTTATGTGCATTTGTTTCTGTATTTTCCTCTGTAAAATATTCTGTATCTTTGCTTTTTTTGTTCTTATAAATATATACCACCAATATTACCACGAATATTATACTAAGTATAAATATTCCTAATATAATATACGAATTAAGTTTAAACCTATTCAAGTTTTTTTGTTGTATTTTATGCTGTATGTGCTGCATTTTTGTCTATTTTAACTAACTAATATATATTTAATATTTCGTTCGATAAGGAATAATAATAATATATAATAAAACAAAACTAATAAACGAAAGTGTAGGATATGCCTGCATCTTCATTGACTTTTATACGAAAACAATCTACAAGTGTCCTAGATAAGTATATACCCAACCCTGCACACCGTAATTTGATAGTAGGCGGCATGTTTGCAGTAATTAGTATCATATTATTAGTTTGGTTATACCGCACAGTGCGCTATCATTCAGAAGGGTTTACAAGTGGTCCTCAACCTGATAAAATGATCGAAGCCAAGCGCCCTTTCCTGAATATATTTGATGATAAAGGCCAGCGCACCAATATAGTGTTCATAACACATCATTTTACTCGCGATGACTGTATTGAGAATTACAATAAAATGAAAGATGCAGGGTGCCAATTTTTGGGTATTTCAAGTTATTGTGAATTCCCCGGGGTTATTAGTAACCCGCATGATGTGTTACATGATCCTAAACACAAAGCATACACCTATAATTATTTTGATTTGACCAAAGGTTGGTGCCATTGCTTTCGTAATCCCGATGAATATATCCCCAAGGAATTCCCTAAAATTCTACTCAGCGAAAGTGATTTTGCAAATTATGAAAAACATAAACCCGATCCTAGTGTTAAAAAGGAATTCGACTTCATTTATGTCTGCCTTAAAGACAATGATAAATGCGAAGACGGGTGGCAATCTTATAACCGCAATTGGGAACAAGCACAAGAATGTCTCGATATTATGTGTAATAAATTCCACTTGAAAGGCCTGCTCATTGGACGTGTTAATTGTAAGATACCTTCAGCTTGTCATAACCTAATGGAACTCACTGATTTCTTGGAATATGATAAGTTCATCCAGCAATATAAACGTTGCCGTTTCGTATTTGTTCCTAATAAACTGGATGCCAGTCCACGTGTTATGACAGAAGCAATTTGTTATAACATGCCAGTGCTAGGTAATTATAATATAACTGGTGGGTGGAAATATGTAACTCCCGAATCCGGTGAGTTATTCAACGCCAAACCAAATGATTTTGAAGAAGTGCTTGGCCGATTCCTCAAGAATTTTGCCAATTATAAACCACGGGAATTTTATATGCGCGAATTTGCCAAAGAAAAAATGGGTAAAGAACTACTCGATTTCTGCGTTCAAACAATCGGCTGGGATAAGATGAATATTAAACCGGAAGATACAAAATTCTTAGTCCCCGGTGTTTAATTTCCATAAAAATTGATTTGCCATTAGTTTGTTATTATTTTTTATTACTTTGCCAACTCCAAAAAAATGCTATCACAACTTACCAGGAATTTTATTAGATGTCCTAGCACACCAATTCAAGTGCTAGGTCTTCGGAATGCTTCTACAGCTAAAACCATTAAGGAACTTATGCTAAAATCTAACACCGATTTATTATGTTATAAACAACCGGATGAGGTGGAATCAGAATATAATAATACAGACCTAGAACCTCATGAAATAGAGTTTATAAAAACTGGCTCGGATAGTGTATCAGAAATGCGCGAATTACTACAAAAAAGGAAAGACCCAAAAATGGCAAATACAAATACAATTATCCCAAAACGAATCGCCGAATCATCGCCAAACCGACGTATTTATATCAAACGTGTGCTAATGACGGATTTGACTGAAACTAAGACCGAACTAGATACAGCACGGAAATTCATTAATGAATACCCAGAAATCAAAAATAAAATATTATTTAATATCGCAATTGGGAAAGTATCATTAGCAGGTCAACTATTTGCTTTATGCTTGACAATCGATAATACTATTACATGCCCTGTGAGTAGTTTTGTAGAAATGGCATTATCGACTATGACAATTGGAATAATAGGAACAATTGGACTATCATATACCGCCCATAAAATAATGAAAGACAATTTTGAATACTTGACTTATACACCACACCAAATCATTCCTAGATATGAAGAAAAAATAGAAAAACTAGAAAAACAAATTGCCGGATTATAAATTAAGATTATCAACATCAGCTATAGGTAATTCACCTATTGAGCCGGTTTCTTTTTCAGATTTGAGTGCATCTTCCACACGTGCTGCTCGTAATTCAGCAGTAGCAGAGTTCTGACGCTCTTCTTCAGGTGGAGCATTTGCAATTTCTATCATTTTTTGTTTAATCAACCCGCATAATTCCTCTTTACTCTTGCCGGATATATCAATACCTAATTTGGTCCCTGCAATATGCTTCAAATCCTTACTACTCAGACCACCACGGCTTGTAGGGCGGGCACATAATTCAATATTACGGTCAGCTGGGTAAATTTCACCATCTTTCATATTTATACCATTATCACCTGACATACTACCTGCAGAACCATCGTCGCCATTAAATTTAATAGCCAACCCAAGAGCTTTGCTTATATGGTCACAAAAACCTTGTTTTTTATCTATTTTATCGGCTTCAGCCTGTGAAAGCCCGAAATAAGTAATTGCCATATCACGCAATTCAGTGAGTTTGTAACCACCTTTAGTAGGCCCTTTCATACATAATGCAGGGTCTTTAGTGTATATATTTTGGCGTAATTCTTTAAGTTTTTCGGGGTCAAGTGTTCCAGCCGCAGCTAGGATATCTGCCTTCTTGATATCACGTAATTTGCTATTAATTAGTTCACAGAGTTCCTCTTTCTTAAGGATTTTGTTGTTTTCATTCAACATACTCTTATAATTGATGCCTAGCTCATCACGTCCGAACAAATAGAGCTGTTGTTTTTCATAACCTTTCTTGCTAGCACCAGCTGTGCAGAAATCAGGGTTATATGTTTCACGTGTAATACGTTCAACCCCATCCAACCCTAGTGCTTTTTCAATCTTTTCACGTTTAGTATCATCTTTTGCAATTTCACATATAGCCGGATTTTTGCCAGTTACTTTCTCCCATTTAGCAGCAAATTCGCGAACTTCAGGTGCACCAGATTCAGGATTAACTAAATCACCTAGCGACCAATCACCCTTATAAATTGTCTCGCCTTTTGCCGCACCTATAAGGAGACTAATTTGCGCTCCAGGATTTTTGGCATTCGGAGCATTAATTATCTCATCATCCATAATGTCATTAACACTGCCGGTGCCCTCACCTTCTGACCCATTTGATTGTTTGCCATTCGAATCAGATTTATTTGATTTTTGGTTCGCAAGTAATGATGGGCCAACATAGCACCAAGTGCCATTTTGTATAGGAGCTCTATCACCTTGTGCACCACATTTATAATTCACACTAATAAATGGTTTAGCCCGACTTAATGGATTAACTATCTTGCGGTTAGCATAAATAAATGGAAAATCGCAATTGCCAACTTTCTTCAATAAATTACGATTGGCATATTGGTATGCATCAGTAACTTGACCTGCAGTGCCTAACCTGGTTTGTGCAGCCAAGGGTGTGCTAGGACAATAACCCCAATTAACAACTGTTTTATCACTATTAATTTCAGTCGGACATATCAAATCATTTTCCCGCAAACCTTGTTGGTCGAGCCGGCGTTTATTACCATTCAAAACCTCTTTGGCTGTCCCACAATGATAATTTAATTTACCAGCCGATTTGTAGGGGAATACACAAGGTGCATGACGAGCAGCAGGGTTAAGAATACCTTCACTATTAAAAACAGTGGCTTTAATTTGAACAGTCTGGTGATTAACATCGGATGAAGCCGAACTTGAACTAATTGAACTAAAAATGCTACTCAACCCGCTAACTAGTCGGTTTTTAACATCCTTAATAACTATATTGGCTAATACATCCAAATCCTTATTAGCTAGTGTGGTTTCCTTACCTAGTTCTATCGGAGCAGTAGGATTGGCCAATTTAAAATTGCGCCGGTATTTGCTAATCAAGTTATGAGCTACATAATAAGACATTTCAGCCGGGCTAATAATTAAGTTTTGTTGAAAGTCTTGTGCAGTATTATAAATAGTATTGGAGACCCTGGATGAAATTAAATCATCACTAGGTATGATATATCGACCTTTAACAATACTATCGGCTTCTATCTTATTATTTATTAAATCCTTGCCAATCGCCATGAGTATATATTCATATATTTCAGCGGGCATACGAATACGGGTCTTACTTTGTGTCCCTAGCACTTCTCTAACACATAGAGCTGAGACAGTCGCGGCTCCGCCAGCAGTATCGGCTGCACCAGCTTTTGTGGTTTTCTTACAAACTAAATCGGCGACTTTACGTGTATAACTCTTATCAACTAATCTGGACTTACCAGTGCGCCGGTCGGTGAAATAATTACGGATGTATTCATTCAATGTTTGTTTATCTACCTTAATTATTTGTTGAAGAACATCATCTAGGCACCCATAAAACATGTTTTCATCTCGTGCTGTTTCATTTGGATTGTAAATATGGCCAATTAATAATTTAACAGGATTTGCACTACTACCACGACCAGTATCCTTCAAATGCAGTTGTCCAGAAATGTAATAACTCAAATTATTCTTTGTTTGATGCAAAAGTAGATTGAGTAGAGCATGAATATTAAAACTTGCTTGTGATAATGCATTAGGTGCTCCAATAAGTTTTAGCAAATTAATAATTGGTTTTGTTGTAACAGTTGCACTATATCCATCGCCACGTTTACCAGCAATCCTAGCTATTATTCCACTAATCTCTTTTGGTTTGAATTCTTGTGGCAATAAAGGTAACTCTAGGTCATTAGCAAATCGGACACCAGTAACTAGGACTGATTTATCAGATGATTTATCACGTTCGATAATTATTTCAGATATATGATATCCTAAGTCTAACAATGTCATAAGTTCATATGGTTCTGGTTCACCTTTAGCACCCTTTGCTACCACACCCGGCTTCCCTGTCGGATATAAATTATCAGCCAGTTTGCTTAAATTGAACTGCAAAGTATGCATATCATTGGCCAAGCCATAGAAATCACTTATTGAAACACGGTGTTCCATGAAATGAGGATATATAGGTATAAAAACCGAGTTACGCTCGCTGGTGCCTATACGGAAATACTGTGTCTGTGTGCTATCGCCCAAACCTAAATATTGTGTAATTAATCCAACACGTGTTGTTTTAATTGTCTTAATCAATTTGGCATGGTAATAACTCATATTATAATTACATAACCCTGCTTGGACATAAAGCAAACGAATGATACTTGATAACCTGTCTTTAGTAGCATCAATAAGTTTCTGCTGGGTAGGACGTTTCTTTGAAATCGCAGCAGCTGCTGTATCAGTTAAGTTTAATGTTTCATCCAGTTTAATAATCCCAACTGGCGGTTGAATTTGATTATATTTGGATTGCACATGAAACACCGGTATGAAATAATTGGGTGCTTCTTCAATTAGTATTATTAGTCGGTCAGTTTTATAATTAAAATTATCCAAACATTTAATTTGGCTACTATTCTTATCAAATATGAGAATATTTGCGCCCTGTTTAATTAACCATTTACGCGGCCGGCTAAAAATCTGAATAACATATTTGTAGTTCTTAATTTCATTTGGACTAACCAAATAAGATAAATAGTTATAATATGCTGAGTAAATGCGATAGAGTAATTTGGTATTAATCATTACTTGATGCTTAGCAGATGCAGTTTGCTGATTGGTCTGTGTAGCACCCATGGTAATATCACGGTTTTCCAAATTAAGTAAAATATCCCGGATGTCTACATTCATATATTCAGTTAAGTCAGGATACAATGTTGTGAATTTTATAAATTTCTCGCGGTCTTTAGCATCAATGGGGAAATCAGCTGCACTGCAGAATATATCAACTAATTCACCATTATTTAATTCAATGAAGTCCATAGGTGTCAGTTTGTTATATATGATATTCAACATGCGTTCCAGTTTCATTTCAAATATAGCTGAGAAAGTGTCCAGAATATTAGTAACATGATTTTCATTAATACCACGCCGTAAGAATACGTTTGCATTATTATCAATAGCTGCGTCATTCTGTTTTAAGAACAGTTCTTGTGAATTGTTGAGCAAAATATTCAATTCTTCTGGAAGTAAGCCTAGACGACAACTCTTTAACTGAGTCCCGGCGCTACTCAAATATTCCTCATTTTTACAGAATGTTTCAACGGGTTTATCACCTTTAGCTAATTTACCAATAGCAGCATTAGGATTATCACCAGCACCAGGTGAGCTTTCAGGTTCCCCATGATATTGACAAGTTGCCGCGCCGCTTACCTTTAAGAACTGCTGTAATTCAGTTTTAGTAGTATCTAAATCATTAGGTTTATTCGAAAAACAACACGGGACACACACTTTATTAGGATGTTTATTACCATGCACTAACCCGGGATAAGCCTCTTTTTCAGTTTTCTTAAGTAATTCGGGCCACTCTGGATGTAAACTAGGATCGCTCCAATATGTATTAGTTGTAGGCTTACGGATAATAACTGAATATTTGTCGGAAATCACATTCTTTTGTGGTGATTGCAGCACAGGTAAGCCGCCGGTATATGGGCTTTTTAGGCCATTTTCTATGAATTGCCGTGCACTAATTGGACGGTCAACTTTGGCATCCCATATACGAGGGCATATATAATAATTATTATTATAGCGCATATATCCAGTAATTGATTCAGGGTCAATTGTTTTCAATTTGTCCTTAGTAACTATAAACGGCTGACGTTTAGGGGTGTCCGGGCAGTTGTCATGTTCATAACTGTAATCACTTGGTTTACCTTTCACTACTGGCTCATATAAATCGGGGTCAAATAATTTGCGCATTTCTTTCATATATGAAACTACTGTTAATTTCCCTTTGTTGCCTACAAATTGTTTGAGTTTGATATCCTGTAATCCTTCTTCTTGTGCACCCATTTTCTGGTCTGCACCTGATTTACCTTTCCCAACCTCAACACTTTTCCCATTTTCCTCTGATTCAATAAGAATGAGTTTCTCGATGGCATCCATATCTAGGTCGATTTCCAAACCACCCATGTCTATACCCATATCCAAACCACCAAAATTGATATCATCCAAATTAATATCACCTAGATCAAGCATATCAATAGCATCTAAGTTATCAATTGCATGTTTACTTATTTTTTTACTTTGTTGTTTATCGGGTTTAGGTTTATTAGGTTTAGAAGCATTTTCAACAGCATTGGCACATGTGATATCCTTGATAGCACCCATGTCTTTGAGGAGCATATCTAGGTTGACACTTTGTTCTGTGCCTAGCACAACATCCTTTATTAGCGTATCTATCTGTGCCAGAATAACAGGGCTCAAATTATATTGGCCGATATTATCAACGGTTAATGACAATTGCCGTGTGGCCGGAATGACTTTTAACCGGCACTCGACAACAGGGTATAAGAAACTGTATTTGGTTTGTAACTCAATAGATTGGATATCCTCAAATACTGACTGGCATTCATCAAGTGTAATCTTGAATATCCGGCTAACTAGGGCAAACATTTTCTCTTTTTCGGTATTACCCACACGGTCACCATGGTCCTTCAAATACGTCCGCATGAAATATTTGGCATTATCCCGGCTGTAAAAACCAAATGCTGATGTATAAATAAACCGGATTTCTTCCTCATACTTATGTTGAACAAACATATTGGGTTGATTAGCCAAAGCAGTATTCATTTTCTTAATAAATCCACTACTGATAACACCATCATATGCCGCATGTTGCCCATTACCACGCAACCAATCATCTAATTTGTCATATTTATTTGCCATAGCCCCAGAACCATAAAGTTTAGTCCATGCCCACAATACCCGGTTAGAAAAACCGAATTCGTATTTAAACCCAATGTTAATAAGATTACAATACTCAATAGCACCTGCTGTAGTCTTAAGAATACGTTCGGGGTTGGGTAATGATAACTCGGATAGTTTATATTTATCCTTGAGTTTACTAATTATCTTAGTAAGTAACTTCATGTATCCTAGCACACGAGTTTGGTCAATAAACATACCCACATCAGTTGTCTGTGCCGATTGATATTCAGTTATTATATACCCATTTTGGAACAAATAGATATTCACCAGGTTATCATCATCTACACGCCATTTGAATACAATATAGTCCCAATTAATCAATTGTTTCAACCGGCGGATATTCGCTTTTCCGCTTGTCGCCAGGATTTCTTCATTAAATAACATAATACGATCTTTGCCACGTAGGAAAATATTTAGTAACCGTTCATCCAAATTTCTGAAAAATGGTTTATAAATATTATATAATTGGGTTTCGCGGTCGCTAACATATTTGACTAATGGTAAATAATAATTAGTTTCGATGTCCTGGAATAAGGATTTCAGGTTAATATGTGTTTCAATACCCATATCATAACAATCAAATATGAAGTTTTTGCATTTAATACCCGTTATATCTAATGCAGATTGGGTGCATAATCCGGCGCGGACAGTATTACTTAATTCCTGCCATTTAGGGTTAGTGCCAAGACTATCAAGAGTCTTTTGAGTCCAGATACCTTGGGTATTGGCCACACGGAAATTGCGCCTGTTATTAATAACTGCTGTGGTAAAATCATCTATGGTCGCGAATTTTTGGGTCCGTTGATGGAAAGTCTGTATAAACGCCGGGAAATTATTACTACGGCCACTAGACTGTGGTAGCGCGTCATACCACGTATGAATATCCGTGCCTAGATAACACAAAAGGGTATTATTAGTTGTTAGCCCGGCAAAATTAATAATATCATCCAGTGCCGAATTATCTACTAGGGTATATTCTGATAAATCCGGGGTTGAATATTTGGCACTGGCTAGGATTTGAGCTGATTGCACACCTAGTGGTGTCTCTGTGCAATCAGTGAATACTTGATAACCTTCAAATGAGTATATATCATTGCTGACATACAAGTTTTCAAATGTAGTTTTCTTATACCGACGGGGTGCGAATACAACAGGAATTTGCCGCACTAGTTTCTGGAATTCTGCATTATTGGATAATTCCAGAGGTGTGTATGCAACGGTCGCTGTAAGTTTCAGCTCTTTAAGTAACTCAGTTACTGTAACCTGTTTTCCTGTTTTTTGGGAACCTAGACTATCTGCTGCATGACTCTCTTTCTTAGTAGCAGAGCTAGGTTGTGGAAGTTTAAGCGAATTTATTATTTGCTGTAAATTGGGTGAATATGCTTTATCAGATAATTTTGCCAATTCGGTTTGCAATTTATTATAGCCGTCGGTTGTGTCACTCTTTGCATGTTGTGATAGCAATTCAATTATTTTATTAACTATTTCACGTTCATTAGGTGAATATGCTTTTTTTGTGAGAGTATTTATTTTTTGGGATAATTCTGCTATTAATTTGTCATTGGGTTTTGTTTGCCCGACTTTTGTGGCAGTTGCCGATACATCCCAACCGGTGCTAGGGACAATTAATTTGGTTATAAGTTGCCGGCATATTTGTTCCCCAGTAAGTAAAATGGTAGTATCTTGATAAAGATATTCTAGGACATCGTAAATATATGAATAAGGCAATACACGAGGGAAGCCGTATAAAATCATGCCTTGTTTGAGTTGTTTGAGTGTAGAGATATAGCCTAGACCATAAAGTAAGTCTAGGACCAATAATTCTAATTGGGCAGTATTCGTATTATTCGGAATGATTTGATTTATGAAATGTATATGGAAATCATCCCCGGATAGACCACCTATTTTGGTTTTGAAATAAGGGAATTGATTATTTAATTCAGTTTCTTCCGGTTTCGCGAGTTGTTGTCCTAGCTCAAGTTTCCGAAGAGAACGGTTAATGGTATCTGGGACTTGGCCAATGAATACGAGTTTTATATTTTTGATTTTTTCACCACTGCCACTATTAGCCGGATCCGGCAAATCAAATAACCGCCTATTAATAATTATTTTCAATATCGGCTGGATATATGATTCATTTTGTATTGCATTTACTGGTGCAGCCGGTGCTATTTCCTGTTTCTGTTTCGTAGCCATTATTATATTTTTTTATAGTTTGGCGCGTCCCGTTTTAATGAATATCTATAAAAAAAAAGGAATGAAACCAACTAGCAACTACCCTAGCCACTCTATTACAAGCCCACCTACGCGGTGGGCTTTTGAGTGTCTAGGACATAGTGTCTCACTTGAATTCGAGCCCACCATGGGTGGGCTAATAATTCAATGTGGACGGTATCACGACACTAAACCCTGCCAAAAGCCACCATTCCTATACCACCTCACTACATTTCAGCGGGGTATCATTTATCGGTTGACCGCAATATACGGTCATATTCATATTATAATCCACACACTGATAAATACCATTCCGGATAGCAATCCTTAGGATAACACGGAAATTGTCCCAAAATTCCTGGTCATGGCCAATAGTCCGGGTCATCAAATGGCTTAATTCGTGAAGTGCTACGAATGTCATCGTATTTAAATCAATTAGGCTTTCATCAGTTTTAGACCGCAAACAGAATACCACCCGTTCGCCCTTATTTTCACTATAAGCTGTATGTTCACTATTCGGGGTGTTTTCACTCAAACTATCGGGGCGATAATTATCTAATAAGCGCTTGACATCGGCTTTGAATTTGGTGAATTGTTCAGCTAGGGGCGTATTGTGTTTATCGGCAAGTTTTTCCATAGTAAGTTCAGGTTGTCGGATAACATAAGTGCGGAAGAGGTCAAATGGTTTTTCACGGCGTATGAAATCGGTTATTTGGTCGAATTTACCGTTGATTTGTGCCAATAGATTAGCGGCAGCTGCTTTATCGGGTAAATCGCGGACTTCATAAGTTTTACCATTAACTGATGCCCGTTCGGTGGTCATATTAAATGTTTTGGCCTCACTTGATTTGAATATCACAGCTAGGATAATAATACCCGCTAAAAAATAAAGCAAATCTGTCATTACTTAATTTCAAGGGACGGTTAAGAGTTTTATTATTTGGATAGATATTAGAGGGTGATGTCAAAAATACAAAAAATAAATAATTGTTAAAAGCATAAATAGACTATTCAGTCATAAAAGGTTCTAAAATTTCGGCGTCTGTGAGAGTTGGGTCGCGGACATAATCCTTGATATGGAAAATGAATTCTGCAGGTTTGAATACCTTTTCGGGAATCCTACGCAGTAATTCCGTGGGGATTTCCTGGCCGCGCATATTCTTATAAATGTAGTTCATTTGGTCGTGATTACATGCGCCTAGTTCAATCTTAAGATTAAACCGGCCAGCACGGTAAAAAGCGGGGTCCAGGTTTTCAATATGATTAGTAGTAGTAATAAAGATTGACTTATCAGCAGTCAGAACACCATCTAGGATATTCAAGAAGAATTCCAGAGTAAGAGTATTTGTTTCCTTATCGGCCATAATTGCCGACACCGTTGTATTGGTATCTGTTGTGCTATTATCATTGATGATATCAGTCCTAGATGTGTTAGCTGTGCTAGCGATGCAAGCTGTGCTAGGTTCGCCGGATGAGACACGCTTATGAACGCATGTTGTCATCGCGTCAATATCCTCCATAACAATAATTCCGCCACCAACTGCCACTGAATTAACATGATCGAAAATCAACTTCAAATCATTATTGGTCCGGGCTTCTTTCATATCCACATAGTAAATCGGCTTATTCAAATATGTCGCAATCGCTTCAATAGTGCTAGATTTACCCGTGCCTGGTTCGCCATAAAGTAGGATATTTAGTTTATTTTTAATACCCCAAGCCTTCAAAGTCGGTCCATCTTCCAAATAATCATCTAGGGCATGCATCAGCTTTTTCTTATCCTTAGACTTAAGACTTAAGGACTGCATCTGCCGGCAAGTTTGATTAATTGTTTGCTCGTCAATCACAAATCCGGTTTTCGTAGTCACCAATTTTTCAGGTGGCATACTATCAACTAGGGATGGCAGGATAGTATATACGGCTGCCGATGATTGGATTACACCGTTTGAATTTGAATTAGGGTTAGAATTATGGTTGGAATTAATTAGTTCCCCTTGATTACTAATCGGGGCTGAATTAGCAGATACTGGTGCGAGGTTGGATAAAATCAAATCCTTTTTCTTCACCCATTCTTTGTAAGCGGGGTTATCTGATTCGGTGGTGGTTTCAGTTTGTTTTAACTTAATATACTTTACAGGGACTGAATTAGAGCAATTGGTATTCAAACTTACAGAATTGGCGCGGATAGTTTCCAGGAATTTGGTTAATACTATTGTTGGATTCACGCTAGGTGTTTTAGTCTTTAGTAGTATATCTAGGCTTACAACTTTAGTTTCCTTACAACTCTTGACTTGATTTTCTAGGCTATTATCAGTCATAAATTTGTCAAATCTTTCTTGAGTGACATGCTGTCTATTAATTTTTTTATTCAAAATCAACGGTATATAAAACCCACTATACTTTGATTGTTTAGAAAAAGCTATATTGTTATCCTTA
>JACCEB010345757.1_pt1 | contig 18365 bp, 31 predicted proteins | sample 7454761 | NCBI WGS metagenome assembly JACCEB01 (sample SAMN15323454, study PRJNA562643) | freshwater metagenome | isolation source: river surface water | place: USA:Blue River Watershed | collected 2017-08-18 | reverse complement strand
TGTTAGCAGGACACTTGAAGATGACTATGCAGTCACAATAAGCGGTGATCCTAAAGCAATCTTAGCAAAATTAAAACAAATAACAGAATCAGATATTTGGATTATTGGCGGCGCTGAAATCTATCGACAGTTCTTGCCCTATTGCAATACTGTATATGTTACTAGAATACACGACGACTATGAATGTGATACTCGTTTTCCAGAAGCTATTTTGGATAGACATTTTGTACTAGATTACATAGAAGATAGCATAGTAGACAATGATGTAGAATTACATTACGAAATATGGGAAAAAGATGACATTCTTAATTAAAAAATCAATAAAAGTGGGCGAAATCATCACAATGAAGCTTCAAACTGCTGAAGAAATTATTGCTAGACTAGATAAAGATGACGAAACAACTATTACAGTTACTCGTCCTTTGACACTGACATATAGCGCACAAGGAGTTGGCATGACGGCATGGATTATGACTGCTGAAGAAGGCGCTCAAATTACAATTGATAAGAGCAAAATCATGACCATTACTCCAACAATGAAACAAGCCGCAGATCAATACATTCAAGGCACCACCGGAATCAAGCCGGTTACTAGGGTATAAATAACATTATGCCAGGAATTCCACACTCGTTTACTATTACTGTTCCATCAGGTGGTGGTGCAGGTACTTTGACATTCACAATGCCAGATGTTGGAACTCCTTTGATTGTTACAGCAGGCTCCCTATCTACTATAGCAGTTTCATTAGTCAATATTGCTGTTATTGTTCAAACCGTATGCGAACCGCAAGGTGGTGTCAGATTTAAAGACTTGCTTGATCCTTATCAATATAATGTTGTCAAAGCATCTATGGATAAGAGCGGAATTCCAGTACCGCCCCCGCCAGCAGTAGGAACAGGTCCAAACTTATTAGGCACAACATTGAGTGCGGCAGGTGCATTAGGATCAGCCGCAAGTGCGGCAGGTGCATTAGGAGTAGTGACACCTGTTCCTTTAACAACACCAGTAGGAACTGGCATTGTTAGTGGTGGCGGATCTCCAGTTCCAGATCCAACAATTCCAATGGTAGCTGTTAATGCGGCGTTAAGCGTTATATCAACCGCACTAAGTTATATTTCAACTACTCTTAATCAAAGTGTTGATATTACAAGTAGAAGTTTATTGATTAAACACGTTCTAAGTCTGTTCCAAGTTAATGTAACTAATCAAAGTTTAGTCACTGCTGGAATTGTTCCTCCAGCCGCTCCACCGGATTTAGCATAATGGCAACACGATACTTAGCACATGTGGGTGCAATAGCAGGCGGACCAATTGCAAACGGTTGTCCAACAGTACAAGTTGGTGGGATACCTGTAGCTCATGTTGGTAGTGCTGTTAGTCCTCACGGTAGTGGTCCACATGGCGGTACTGTTATTTCAGGCGGGGCTACTCAAGCCGGACACAGCGTCTATGCTGAAGGAAAGCCAGTCGCAAGAATAGGTGACCCAGCAGGCTGTGGTCACGCTATCTCAAGTGGCAACTTAAAAGTTATTGCCGGAGTTTAATTACCAAAGATCAGCTTTGGCAGGTTTGAACTCATTAAGTGGCTTAGGTAAAGCAAACTTAAATCCACTCTTCTTCAATTGGTAAATTAGGAACGTTGTTCCAAATACGTCTTGATGTTTACTGCTAGTAGTCAGCGTATAGTGATCAGGCATGTTGTCCTGTTCTTCCTCACTAAGTTCATCGTACTCACAGTTTGGATGATGTAGTGATTTGTACCAATTATAGTAGGCAGTATTCAACTTTTTCCAAAACTTGTTAAGCGTTTTAGTTCCAGTGAATTCACATTCAAATGTGTCCCACATGATGTCCGCCATCTTTTCAATCATTGCATCAGTGATGTTAATACCGTCAGATTCAAATGCGCGGAACATATTGAACAACATAACAACTTCTTTGTTCTCTACTCGACGGTCTTCATAAGACTTACGACGTTTCCAGTACTTGCAAAAGTATTCAACGTGTTTGACAGGAACTGCGTCATCAGTAAAGTCAACTACCTGTGTAATAGCACCAGGCTCACTTGTATCACCATAATCCTTACTGGTAAGGAACAAGCCTGCATCTTCAAGCAATAGTTGTTTTTCATTTGCACGTACCCAGTCCAAACGAGTTGCACCGTCCAAACGTACCCCAAACACCATGTTGCTAAACAATGCCAATGGGCTCAAAGGCTCTTTACCTTCATCGCTGTTCAACACAATAAAGTTCTCACGAATTTCTGCTTTATCGTGCGTGTCGTAAATTACGACAGGAACAGCAATGGTTCCGGCGCTTTGTTCAAAAATCATTACATAGATGATATAGAGTACAATGCTAGTGTGTTGGCCGTCCCAAGCAATCATTTTGCCAGGCAACGACGGGTCTTCGTATACGTTAATACCCATAATTTTAGTTTGTTTAAAATTACGGAGAATTTTCAAAATGTGTTGCCATTGCAACGGACGATTCATCGTGTCGTCAATACGCAAGTCTGCCAGCTTACAAGTTTCCGCACGGGCAAGCCGGATCTTGTCGTATGTAAGATTTGGGTTGTTCTTTTTAAAGACCTTGATAGCCATTTCCAATTCATCAGCCGCATCTTCAACACGAGCACAATACTCGTCAATACGTTGTTTAATAGAAACGAATTTGCTGGCAGTCTGTGCGTAACGACTGTTTACAACTTCAGCACGAGTTTGTGGCTTTTGGATAAGCGATACAGAATTAACCATTTTAACCTTTCAGGGTTCGTTCGTTGTCTTTAAAAGTCTCGTCATTTGCGAGGGGTTGAAGCAAGTGGATTAACGCACCTTCCACTGCGCTACGTTCAGTTTGCTTTTGCAAAATGATGTAGTTGAGTGTCCATTCCTTTGGACTAATTTCTACGTTCTCACGCAACCAGCGCCAACCGTCTGTATCAGTTGTGCCAGCTTTTAATTCGTTGTGTGCCTTTTGCCAGTGTTTAACTTGGCGATTTTTAATTTGTCCTTTACCCACATAGATAACTTGGTCGCCTTGGCTAAGGATATAAATGCCGTTATGGCGAGATGGAACATCTGTGTGATGCTTAAAAGGTTTAGACATGATGTTTGCTTTTAAACTGAAAAAGTCTAATACTTTTTGAATTGTTTGTTCTACCATTATACTGCCTCTATGTGTTTACAAGTTCCACGGAAAGTGAACCCCGGGCAAGTACAAGTCTTTTCCACAGGGTCTACAAAATAGCTGTTGCCTTTAGATCCTTTGACTTCAATTAAGTCACTTTTAATTTTAACATCAAAAGGATTTTTAGTCAATCGCTCAAATTTGCGACCACGTTTGTCAATACGTATTGGATTCTTAAAATAAAAAGGATCACCATTGCCAAACTTGATATAAGCAACCATTTTGTCACCATCTAAAAGGTACACATGATTGGCTTGGATTTCGCCTTCCCATTTAGTAACTTCTTTGACTGCTTCCAATTTGAGCTCCTTTGCTAGTTTATGTGTATATTATAACACAGGTTTTACCTAAAGTCAACCGGTATTTTACCAAATTAACTGTACTCATATGGGGTACTTGGGTGTCCATAATCTACAGGAATATTGTCTCCTTTATGGTTATCGTAGTCTTGGTAGTAGCCTTCGTTTGGTTTGAGTTCGCGCCAATCATCATATTTGAGCCTTGCTAATAATGCTTCGTTCTTGCTCAAAAGATCACAGACGATAAACGAACTGGCGCAAGCACCTCGTATGGTTTTGATAGGTGCGTGTTTGTATTCGTTAGCCAAAAGAGCTTTGTGCATGGCGCAACCGTACGGAGCCATAATACGAGTAATACCTAGCTTTTGATTTCGTAAACGGAACTTGTCGTAGATAGTAAGTTCTGTGAGAGTAGCTTCGTTGTCATCGTTAATACGCAACAATGCGTTCTTAACTTTGATGCTACCTTTTGTGTGACTGTTATCAGGCGTTTCCTTAGTGCTCCAAGGTAGCTGACAGTCTACATGATTGACGTATAACGTCTCCCCATGAAATTTTAAGACCCACATAGGAATGGTCTGATCTTCTAAGTGTTTTTTATTAAAATGGAACACCACGTCCTTACAAGCATATTCAATCTATTTCATCATTCTATCTCCTTAAGTTTAGAAATATCTTTGTGTTTGACGATTAAAACATTCTTTATCTCGTCTTTGTATTTAATAGGCAAATCTAGCAGGATTGTTATTTCCGGGCCTGCCAAGCTGACAACACGATCATTACCAACAGTACCGACAAACGGAATACCATTGAATTTTCCATAGACTCTATCTCCTAGAAAGTACTTGGGTTTGTAAGCATTGCGCTCAAAATATTCTGTTAAATTTCCCATGAATTATTATAACTGGATTGTAATATTATGTCAACTAAATATTGTTGAAATGAAACCCACCATTGCATTATTTGTGCATCATCCAGAATGCTCAGTAGAGTGTAGCAATGGTATTATCCAAGCACTTTCCGAATTTTACAACTTCAAACTTTTTACCAGCGCCTGGTTGGAAGAAGGATTTTTTGACGATGTTGATATCGTAGCTTTTCCAGGGGGCGATGGCGACAGTGACAGATTTGATAGATTGATGGAAAAGAACAAATTAGAGGTTATCAAATTTCTAAGACGTGGCGGTCGATATCTTGGAATATGTATGGGTGCATATTGGGCAGATCCTTATTATTTTAATATTGTGCAAGGAATTAGGGCAGTACAATACATTAGACAACCAAATACTGATACACATAGACCTCATGCAAAAGCCATGCCTGTACTATGGAAAAATGTTCCTGAACGTATGTATTTTTATGATGGTTGCGCTTTTGTTGGTAATCATTTTGAAACAGTAGCCACTTATCCTAACGGAGATGCAATGGCAATATTTCAAGGAAGAATTGGATTAATTGGATGTCATCCAGAATCCATGCCATCTTGGTATGATAAAAATTATCTCAAACCTCACTGGCATGGATTTCACCATCACAAACTATTATTAGAGTTTGTTAACGAATTAATGCATCGTTAAGCAAATATTTCTAAAGCAGTTCCGCACTCGCTACAAAACTTTGCATGTGCCTTGTTTTGTTTTCCACATGTTACACATTTTGGTTTTGCTTTAACTGTTACTGGCTTTGTAATAGGTTTGTTGTCTCCCAAGTCTCCTACAAGTTTTAGAACAATACTGTGTATTGTAGGATCTAATGCACCAACTGTGGTAGTTTGGAATGTTTGTGTTGACTTACTGCCTGGCACTGTAATACCAACATCACTAACATAGCTGTCCATTGTGGCCATGCCTTCATGGCTAGCACCACTAGCAGTAATGTTCATGCTGTTCAGTGTAGCAGTTGTTGCCGCACTAGCCATAGCACGAACAGTTTCGCCTTTGCTAGTATCAACGTTACGCAATACACCATTTACATTAAATGAGCCTGTGCTACCACTAGCACCATAGTAAGGTGTTGAGTTCCAAGTTGTGGTAGTAGTTGTCCACGTTGGAATATTAAGCACAGGACGTGGAATTTCAAATTGGTATTCGATACGTACCAAACCATCTTCTAGTTTAATACCACGTGGGCCATCTTCAATTGCTTGTGTGCGTTCAATAAACTTGAACTTGTTACCCTCGGAGAGATTGCCGTTTTTAATCCAACGTTCTAAATCAATAGTACGACCTGCGTCAATAACTAATCCGCCAGGTACAACGTTATCCCCGTCAATGTAAACATTAACGACAGCGCGAGTTGTGTTGAGGTTTTTAAGTAGAATACTATATTCGCTAGCAAATGGAATATAGACTGTGTCCTTGAATTCACGGAGCACTTTGCCTTTTGATTTGATAGAGGCTACTAATTTTTGATTATACATCATGGTTCTTCCTTTTTACGGTACACACTCTAAGTACCTATCATTTAAAGAGTGTTAGTTGCGGACCATCCGCAAATTTATTTATTGCTGTGGTTTGACAATCTTGCAGAATTCGTCTAGGAACTCTTCGTCGTAAGAAACAATTTCAGTCATGTGTTCCCACAGCACACAGATGTCACCAGGAAGTTTAGTGTTTTCCACTACCTTTCCTCTGACACCATCAGCGTCAAGTATTGTTCCTACTGTATATTTCATGAGTAAGTGTCTTTAACAAATCTAGTCTCTTTAGTGGCATCAAGCTTCTGCTTTTCGCCTACAAAGAATACCGTTGCGCCATCAAATACAGTTTCTGTATATTCTGAAGGTCCAATGCCTTTTGACACACTACGCATTTTAAGTTCAATTGAAGAAACTTTTTTACCAGTTTGTTCTTCAACAACCTTCTTAATCATTTCCTCAACTACTTTGGCGGAAATCTGTGCGCTGACTGCAAATTCAAAATTGTAAGACATGTTATTCTTCTATGGCTAAAATATCTTCTTCTTTAACAATCAAAACTTCCTCACCGTTTAGTTTAGTTTTTTGCCCTGCATTAGGATTAAACAAAACAATGTCATCAACTTTGACTGTCAACGGAATATAAATTCCGTCTTTATTTTTGATACCGCCACCAACAGCAATTACTTTTGCACGATTTGGAGGTTCAGCGGCTGATGATGCTAGTACAATGCCACCAGCAGTTACGCTTTCTGGATCTAGTACTTGAATAATAACTCTATCATGAATTGGTTTTGTTGCCATTTTGTTTCCTTTTATTTGGTGCGCTGGACAGGATTCGAACCTGCTACATACTGTTTTAGAGGCAGTCGCCCTTACCTAACGGGCTACCAGCGCAATTACCATTGTTCACGAGCAAGTTTTGCTTCGTGATAAATCTTTTTCAATATTCGCCAAGCGGGGTTCCAAGCATAGCCAATTACTAGTCCAGCTAAAAACCAATCAAAGCGACCCCATTCTGTCATTGTGACTCCAAACGTTTAATCTCTTGACGCAAAACTACTTCAACCATTTCGTTTAGTGTAATGTCACGTTCATGTGCCATTGCCATTAAATCAAACATTTGTTCCCGATCCAGTGTCAGTGGAATTTGAACACGAGTGTCGTAGTCTTCACCTGCTTCAATAGCTTGGGCCTTTTGAATGTAATCTTCTTCTGTTTCCAAGTCAACATAGTTGACATCGTCCCATGCTTCCTTTTCATCAATCATACGACGTTTTGCTTCTTTTTTGTACTTCTTAATAAATTCCGGATTCATTAAACGATACGCACGATTGTTACGATAATCGTATGAAGTGACTTCATAAACTTCTTGTGTTTTTGTGTCAAATACAATGCTGTGGCTATGACCGTCTTGAGAACCATTCCAAGCATCTAGTCTATACGCATTAGGGCCATAGCACTCCCAACCGTATTCACTACCTTCACTAATACGATAGTTGGAAGTTTCCATCCATTGTTTCAAAGTAATCATGTTAGTGCAATCCTTTTTCCTCAGTATAAATCATCCAACGACTTTCTTCACTATTCCAATGACGATTGTCATATACATTAAAAATTACATCATAACCAAATAGTGCTAACGAAATGTAAACTCCTGCATGGTCTTGTCGTGTAGTATAACGAAACTCGAATCCAACAATGTCATTAGTTTTGTCTACTTGCAATTCCCAAAATTTATTTTTAAATGGACTAATACCTGCAGTATTGTAAACGCACTTCCAGCGGTCACTCCAGGGATTACGTAGATTAAAATGTAGTGTTATCATTCTTCGTCATCATGTGGGAGTTGATCTCTAAAAACTTCTAATTGTTTAATAAGATTGTCTACCCCACTATAATTCATAGTAATTTCACTGTAACCCATTGACAAACTAACACGTTGATTGTCTGTCATACCCAAACGATAAAACGTTTGTGCAGGCTTTTCTGCTTTTGGCGGTTCTGGGGGAATATAGTCGTTTTTCTTTTCAGGAAAAGGAACTACATTGCTGGGTGTTTTATCTTTCTTAAACCATTCAAACATTATCTATTACTCCCAAAACTACCCATCTTACCTGGATCTGGATTACCATAACACTTGGCACCTTTTCCAAATTCGTCTAGAACTTGTCTTGCACTACCATTTTGGTCAACAATAAATCTGTAGCCGTCAATACAACGAAGTTCAGTTACACCATTAATGCCAATGCTTATGTCGCCATTTTTTGATGCGCCAACAAATCCTAGTACTGCGGAAATTAGCACCAAACAAAATACAGCACCTATCATTAATTCAATAAGAGTAAATCCACGTTGCTTAAACATTATCGTTCCCAAATTGTTCGCATGTTGAGCCAACTTGCTACGGGTTTAAAAACTAGCGGAATCATCAAACATAGTATCCATACCATTTGAATATATTCTGCTTCTGTAAATTTGTAGGCAATATTGCTAAAGCCTACAATTAAGTAAATGGCGGACAGCCAAAAAAGGTAATGTCCGCCAGTGCGTTGCCAAAGCAACCGTTTCCACATATTACTTGCCGCCAACGTTTACGTTAGCACCGCCGCCAATTACAAGTGTGTTACCTTTGAAGCTGGCAATAGCATCTGCAATCTTAAGAGCCGCATCAGCTTGCTTCATACGAGCCTGTGCGTCCATGTATTGGATAGCGCCTGAGTTTGTATTAAGTGCCGCAATACGACGAGCTTCTGCTTCAGCAGTCTTAACTTCAACTTCTTTCTGCTTGAGTTCGTTCTTAGCCTTAACCAAATCATTAGCACTTGCTACAACAGAGTCGGCAGGTACAATATTACGAATCAGTACTTGACCAACAACCAAACTACCGTCTAGCTTTTCTTCAGCAAGCGACTTTTGGATCTGTTCTTTAATTGCCTGTTCCATTGCTTGACGATTGTCTGCCATGTCCAATGCTTCGTACTTACTTGCTTCTTTGTAGATAGCATTACGAGTAGTTTGGACAATGTAGTTGTACATCAAGTAAATGTCACCATTGTGTCGAGCATGGAATGCCTGACTCTTTTGGCTATACAGTTCAGCCACTTGTGCTTGATTGATATTATAGATAACAACAGCATCAAAGTCTTTCATTGTGCTATTATCTTTAGCAACTGGCGTCATGTCTTCCAATTTGACGTTAACGTCTTTGATTGGGAATGTAAGCACATCACCAATCAACACTTGGTTGAATGAGCCTGGCAATAGTTCGCCTTGCTGTACCTGTTTGTCAAAGCCAACGCGAACGCCAACCTCACCTGTTTCAATACGAGTACAGCCGGTCATCAAAACTGCACCTGCCAAAATACCAAGAGTCAAAATACGTTTCATGTCTGTGTTTCCTTAAAAGAGAATTACGATTGCTGTCATCACCATTACTGCTAACAGTGAAACAATTATACTATAGGAAATTGATTTTGTCAATGTCCAACGCTCCTTGCCGCTCATCTTTCTCCAGGCAGTTAGCCCAAAGTGGATGAGTACGGCAAGAATAGCAAAGACTAGCCAAAGTCTAATCATTGTGTCACCTTAAGAGCGGCTTCAACAGCAGCCTTAACTGCGGCATCAAGTTGCTCTTGAGTGTACGCCGCATCTTGGACAGTTTCCTTAAATGCGTCATCTGGATGTACACCCAATTCACCAATAACTTCATAACGACTAGCACGACCCTTTGAGTTGTCGTAGTCAGTAGGAATACTAACAACGTCACGTGGATTGATCTTAACAATCACAGTACGTTCGCCACCAAAATGGTTCAAGTAGTTTTGGCTACAGAAGTGCAAACCAGTTGAACAAGTACGGTTTTGATCGTCATCAACTTCGTTACGTTCCATTGAAACTACTTGACCTACGGAGTTATCCATAGTACCAGTGTGGCAGTCTTTAAAGTCCTTACGAACTTTCTTGTAGGCAAGGAAGTGACCATCGCTAGTAATTGGCAAGTTGTTCTTTTCCAAGAAGCCATACAGCTCAGTTACAGAACGCTTAGATGGGTTTGACATCAAGTTTTCCATAAACAAGACCAGCGGCTCAACTGGCAAGCCTTCTTGCAACATACCAATCATACGAGTTGATAGTGCATTGTGGAACTCTTTGCCTTTCCAGAACAACTTGTCGCCCTGTACTTCAACGTTGCCTTTACCGTAATTGATAACGACTTTCTTAGGATCAATGGTTTCCTTAACGGTATCCCAATCACCTTCTTTAATTGCGTCCAGTACCTTTTGATAGGTAATGTGCGTCTTGCTAATGGTATGCGGCTTGTTGTCAATTACTACAACAATGTTATTGCCTTGAACCAAAAATGGATATGACATATTAAACACCTTTCTTTGTGTCAATCAAATTAATATACTCTGCTACTGCAAGACTATTCATGCGGTAGGTTTCAAGGCCGCTCAACAGTGGATAACGGTTAAGAACTGCGGCACATTCGCTCTCAATCGTTGTTTCGATTTTGCTCAACTCCAATTCCTTAGCATACATTCTGCAAAGACGTTGCAATGAATCTTTCGAAAAGCCATCAATCTTAGTTACATCTTTGAACATGGTAGCCACCTTAAAATAGGGGCTAGCCTTGTTCTCAATGTTGTCTGCAATAGTGTTATGATACTGCAAAATCTGTTTCTTGTCAAGAGTTGAAAGTACCAAACGCTTCAAATCTGCTTCTTTAACAGAAGACAGAACAGTCGTCAAATGCTTTTCAATGTTGACCCAGTTCTTTTGGGTTTTGATAAACTCAATATCACCTTTACGCACACCGTAAACTTCAACATTCAATTTGGCAAACCCACTACGCTTCAAGTCTTCAGCAAATTGCTTTTGGTTAGACATACCAAAATCACTAAGGATGTTGTAACCACTCAAAGGCAAGTAGTAGTAAGTTTGGTTAGCATCAAAACTATCAGCCTTGCCAGCATCACGCCACACCATTTCTTTAGAAGCATAGTAACCGCCCATGCCACGTTCTTCCATACGCATGATAGTCACGTTCTTTCCACCTGCGGAGCTACCAGCACGTGGCTTCTCCAACAAAGCACTCGCCAACATTACAGTAGGAGGGTTCTTAAGAGCTTTAAGAAATGCATCAAACTTGGCAGGCTTAGTTTTATCAGACGCACTCATCACATACACAGTTTGGTAGTGGTAAGTGCCCTTTTCAAACTTGACGTTGTTGAAGTGGAACTTTGCACGAGCCAACGCACCAATTTTGGTATCGTTCTTGATAAAGTTTACACCTTCACTAACACGAATTTGCCAAGCCTTAAAAGGAGTATCTGCGGCATTTTTAGGATGCACAGTATAGCTGTTCAAATTGCTAGTACCTTTTGAGCCAACATTCTTTTGGAATGCAAGGATATCAATGTTGTACTTTTTAGCCAATTCCAAAACAGGAATTTCAAACTCTTTACCCTTCATGTAGTAGTAACTAGAGTTAGTTGCATCAACCAAGTCAAACTTGGTGTCAACAACATACTTGCGTACTGCCGCTTGCCACAAAGGATTTTCTTTCTTCTTCAACAGGTAGAAAGCACGTTCCCACAAGTTCTTGATAGCGTCTGCTTCTACGGCAATGTGTTGTGCCAATTGTGCATTAACCGCTTCCAGTTTCTTGCGGATACTTTCAATTGTTTGCGGAATGTAAGACAAACCTTCACGTGATGCTTGGAAGTCCAATTCGCCAATAGCAAAGTGCATTTCCAAACCACAGTTCAACAGACTAGCAACATCGCCCAAGTCCTTATGGTTGGCTTGTGGAACTTCTACAGGGTAAGAAATATTACCCATAATAGCATTAGACACACGACCACCGTCATTGTAACTGTGAACGCCAGGAATGATGTTTTCAGTTTCGTATGTACGATCCTTAAACTTGAAGTCGCTAACGCCACTGATAACAGGACGTAGTTTGAAATAAGTGTAGACAGTACGTGCTTCGTCATGGAACTTACTAAAGTCCCAACGGTCATTCACGCTAAACTTAATCTCAACACCTGCGGGTTCTGTAGTTTCTTCATCGCCCATTTTGGCAATGCTAGGAACACCTTCAGCATTAATGAACGCAGAGTAAATGCCTTTGCGACCATCTTTGATAGCAGTTACGGTAAAGTTGTCAGTGTAAGAAAAAGGACTCTTAGAACCAAGGCCCAACGCACCAATGAAGTCGTTACTATTGGTCTTAGTAGACTCAAAATATGTAGTATAGATGTTAGTGACTTGGTCATGGTTAAGACCTGTACCGTAGTCGCGAATAGCAAACCAAGGCTCAAGTTGAGATGGAAGATGTACATCAAAAGGAGTTTCTGCACGACCTGCGGCAACATGACTGTCCACGGCATTACAAGAAAGCTCACGTACAATAGCACGGATCTTGTTAGCATACAAGCCCGAGCTCAAAATGTTAAATGCTTTTGCAGAATTGCGAATACGGAACTCGCCAATTTCGCCCACATTGCTCAAAATTGCTTCGTTTTGAGGAGCAGTTTGAAGTAGCATTGAAAAACCTTTCTGTGTTTGTTAGTGTATGTGTAAATTATACAGGTAAAACCAGATAAAGTCAATACCTGATTTTACCAAAATTGAGAATATTTTGGCTAAGATTGTTGATTATTTTTCAGTACTTTTGAGTACATCAAACAGATTACCGTACTCATAACGTGTCCAATCCTCATGGTCAACATAGGTGTTAATGGTACGTCTATAAATGGTTGTCCACCAAACACGTTTGCCGCTAACAGTATTAACAGGTCTCCATGCAAACCAAGGCTTCCACGGTCCCAATTCTAATTTGCGTACAATGTTACCTGAAAAATCTTGAGCGGTTTCCATAACTTTATCCATTTGTTTAAAGACTTTGTCCATTTCTTTAAAAACATCATCCATGTCTTTAAATACTTTTTCAAAATCTCTCATACGCTTTTTTCAATCCTAGTTTTGATCCTGGCATCAACACACGTACCTTCCATTACTGTAATATTGCCACGAGCTCTCTTGACCAACTCCTGCATGTGTAGTTTATGTCGTTCCAAAGATTTTTCACATTCTGATTCTTGTCTAAAGTACGTTTCAGACTGCATAAACTCACAACTGGTATTGATACAAATCCAAAGTACGGGTATAAAAATTTCAATCATCATTCAACTCCAAAACCATTTTTTAACGAAACTAAAAACAATCATAAAGATTGTAAAGTAAGCAGTTGCACCTACCATCAGTAGATATACAACTGCCCACCAACCTGCTCGATCGCCTTCACTCATGCTAATTGTTCTCTTACCCATGCCAAACGAGCTTGCTCGTCCATAGCTGTGTATTCTACAATGTTAGCACGTATTGCATCCACTAGCGGATAGTATTCTTCGTCTAGATTGTGCTTAATATCCTTGTTCAAGTCTACCAACTTGTCTGTACGTGGATTGCGAGCAACCCACTTTGAAGTCAAGTAGTATGGTGACTTAATCTTAGCACTCACACCTTCGTCAGTATAGAATACATAACCTTCGTGCTTACATTCCTTAGCCATTTGTTCCAAACGACTCATGTTTGTAGTATAACTTTCTGCCCAATAGCAGTTAAGTGTATCACGAGCAAAGTCCATTAGGATGTATGGGTCATGAAGGATTTTTGAACCCCACATGTTTTCACGCCAACCTAACAAATACATGCCTGGCTTTTCTGGAATGATATGTGGATCGTTTGGATGCACACATTCAAACATATAAGTAACACCTTCGCACTCAGCAGTACCTAACATCAAACGCCAATCTGTCAAAGGCATGTGTGTTGCCATCATTTCCTTTGCCATAGTAACATAGTCGCTGTCTGTGCTACCAGTAGTGGAAACTAATAGTTCGCCATTGTGAATTGTCATTGCAACCATAAAGCCGTTAACCTTACGGAACGCTGTAACCTTAGTGTCTGCATTTAGTACAGGTGCTTCCTTTTCGATACCATAGTTGTAGATCTTTGTGAATGGATATGTAACTAGGTTAAAATCCTTGTCCACAATAGACCCACGGCATTCGGCAATGTATTGGTTCCACAAGTTATCGTAGAACACTTTCTTTTTGTACTTGAGCACGTAGATACCATCGCCACATTCTTTCATGTTAACTAGGTTGCTAGTTTCTACATACTCTTTTAACTTGTCCTTAAACATTTTTTAATCCAATTCTTGAATACCCGAGCTTAGACTTTACTTCCCGCCTAGCCTCTCTTCTCTCACCAAACCGTTTTACGCCTGCCCAGTATCCTGCTAGGTAACTTTCCCAATCAGGCTTGTTAGGCTCTTTGTCGTAGTCCTTGCGAACACGTTCAATAAACTCAGGTGTCATTAATTTTCTAAACCATTTTGCTTCATAGATGCGTTACGCTTTTCTTCACGTTCTTCATGGTGTGCGTCACACAATGTTTTGATCCAACCGCCATGTCTTATGGTACCAGGAGCACCGCATACTTCGCAAGTAACAGATGCCCACGATTCTGCCATACGCACCATACCACTTATATGTCTGTCACCGCCTTGGTAGTAGAAACGAAGTCCTCCAAACTTTTCCTTGACTTGTTGAGCTACTACTTGTTCAATTGGTTGAAAGTCTTTGTAACCTGCCACAGCACTACGGTTATTCCAATCAATGTAGCTTTGTATATTACCACACAGACTGTCAAGTATTTGATGCCAACCGTCTCCGTGTTCAAACCCCCAAAACATAGCAGTCTCTTTCATGTCACCTTGACGGTCCTTAAAAATTAAAGGATACTTTTCACAAAGTGCTTTATCTAATTCATCTTTCATGATACTCTCCAAATTTCTTTAAAACCTTCTTCTTCAGTAGGGACTACCAAGTTGTCGATCATATCTCGCATGACTTTGTCTGGCAAAGTCTTACCTGGACGGATTGACAATCTCCTGTTATGCTCTTCCTTTTCAGGAGTTGCAAATACAACAGCAATTTTTTCATACTTTGGCAACATGGCTAATTTACGAGCACGACCTTTAACACCAATATTAGTTTGATCCCAAACAATATTACAATCGTTTGCCTGTGCAATCAATACTTGATTCTCCATCAATTTGGTGGCAACTTTAATGTAGTCATCAAAGACGTCATTATAAGTTTTCCCCAAACTAGCCGCATGATCCTCAATAAAACGATCACTAGAAACAATTACAGTATTATTTGGCCATTCCTGATTGTTGATCCAAGTACTTTTACCAACACCTGGAACTCCAACCAACATATACAATTTAGGCATATTTCTTTCTTCCTCGTTCTATAAATGCTTCCACTCCGCCAACCATTTTAGCATAACCTATTGTAACAGGTTTGTTGCACTTCATACAAATAAAGTGATAGTCAACATAATCAAAATCCTCATCATGAGGTGTGATTGTTTGATCCTTTTCAACTACAAGATAGTTAGCAGGGTGTTTACATTTAAAAAAGTTAAACATGGTGACCTTTAATTTCGTTATCTTTAATTCGATTAATTGCACGTTCCATAGAAATAACAATCTCACCTGTTGAGTCCATGCCTACATCCAAGCAACGATATTTTTCCATACCGCTTACTCCACCATGCAAGTGCCCATGGAAGTGCAAAGCACCCCTGTGCATTTGATCCCACTCAGCAATTGGATAATGGAACATGACAATCTTATGACCATCGTATGTGATATCCAAATATTCGTGTACTTCTGAAAATGCACTACGAAAGGTAGCATCCATCAAAGTTTTACGATCATGATTACCTCTAATCAAAATCTTTGTACCGTTCAAACGATTTACCATACGTCCTGCGTCACTGCCTGACATAAATGCTACGTCTCCCAAAATGTAAACAGTATCTTCAGGGTTAACCTTAGCGTTCCATTCTTCAACCATAGCATTGTTCATGTAGGCAACATCGTCATTAAAACGTGCCCGTGTCTGTGGGCAGAACTTCATAATGTTCTTATGCCCAAAATGCAAATCTGATGTAATATATGTCTTTGTCATGTATAAAGTATAACAGGACTAGTTGGTTTTGTCAACTAGTCCTGTTTTGTTTTAGTGTTGTATTTCTACAACAGATGCTTAGAAAGCGTCGTAGTAGCTGTAAGACTTTTCTTTCACTTTGTTAAGAGTAAGGACAGCGCCATCCTTAACAAACACAAACTTACCAGTGTTGCTGTCAATTTTCTTCAAATCAACTGCTTCAAACTGAAGTCGTTCCCAATCCCAGCACAAGTCTCCAGTTTCATCAGGTTTGTCGTCAAACTTCTTGAAGTGTACACGCACTTGACTTTGTAGTGGGTTACCACTCCATTGCAGGCTTTCCAAATCAGTATCTTCCAAATCTTCACCATTAAGTTGAAGTTTAATATCAAACTTATTGCCAGCATCAAACTCTGGCTTGACGTTCAACATACGCAGAGCATCTTCTGGTGCTTCATCGTAGCGGTTCATTTCTTCAACAGTGGCTTTCAACATATCAAAGTTGAACTGACTGAACAAGCTGGCAATTTGACACAACTTTTCAGTGTGATGAATCAATGTTGCTTTCAAGTTATCGTTACAGTATTCAATAATGAAGGCTGTGTCAAGACCTTTGTAGTCCAACATATAGAACAAGCGACCTGGACGGTTACGCATGTGTTGGTCGATGCGCCACTTGTCGTTGCAAGTCAACACAAATAACTTCTTGCTTGGGAATACACCGTCAAGCAAAGTAAGAGCTTGCTCTTGGCTATCGCTATCGTAAACCTTTTCAAATTCGTCAAACAATACCATACATGGTTGTTCAATAGTTTGCATGAACGCATTGAACTTGTCACCAACCCAAGGTGCGTTGATAACGATAGTTGGGATCTGCAAACGCTTTGCGGCTTCAATTGCCAAGTTCTTAGCAAGCAGGGACTTACCAGAACCCTTTTCGCCTGCAAGCATGACACCAGTAGATGAACTACGATCCATAAACGTATTCAAAATACGATCAGTATTCTTATCAAGGTCACCATAACGCTTGCCTTTGATTTCAAAACTATCAATCATTTCAAGATATAGCGGCCCATCCATTGGCATCTCTTTAACCACATAGTTACCGGCAGGAAGTAGATCATGAAGATCCATTGCTTCTTTAGAACTAACGCGGAAAGTGTTACCAGATTTAAGAAAATAAGACATGAAAATCCTTTAGTGTGTCTTTTGTTAATGTGCGCTAATTATAGCAGGAGTAAACGGTTGTGTCTACCCCTGCGTATAATTTATTTGCGACTATTTTGGCGAACTTGCTCAAAACTAATTTCTTTTACAAGACGACCATCGCGGTAGACTTCTTCCAAAAGGTCAACAAAATCGCCAACACCTTTGTCGTGCCATCCAGTAGGACGGTTAACAGCAGAAACATACTCGCCACCACTCTTCCAAAGTGTTACACGACCTGCTTTGGATTTCTTACCACTATCAGTGATAGGATCTTTTTGCACGTCAATCCATTTGCCATTGATTTGAGCAGAGCTACATTTCATTGCAAACTTTTGAGTATCACGATCAACTTGTTGCAACAGAGCGCCGCCCATACCAAATGCAATGTTATCTGCACTCCAACCGTATGCTTGGAATCCACCAAGGATGGTGCGGATAGTGTGTTCGTTAACACCGTCGCCTTGGATAAGACGAACATTGTTGAGTACTTTGTAGCCTTTAGCGTTTACTGTATAACCAAACTTCTCTCCAAGGATGGCCACAAGTTTTCTACATACAGTATCAGGATCGCCAGAGTCTGGACGGATGACAACAGTAGCGCCACTATCAATAACTTTTTGACGTAGCTCTTCACCCCATAGCTTTGATGCCGCGTTGAAGATATCATAGCTATCGCTAACCACTGCAACGATACTACCAGGGAGAGCAAATTGAGTAAGCATGTTGTCATAAGCCTTTACCTCGTTGTCTCGTCCCCAACTAGTAATTGTACTGTGCTCTGCGGCAGGAATAGAGAAAGCCGCAACCCCAGCATTGTAAAATTCGCGAGCATACAGCACACCAGTAACAGTATCACTACCCATGAAGTTAACCATGTGTGCCGCACCTCCAATGCCCGCTGATTCAAGGCTAGAAACACCACGAGCACCGAAATCGTGCAACTTAAAATCAATGAGAGTAGGGTCACCAGTTTTCTCCAAGTAGTCAAGAATTACTTTCTTGATTGTGTAAGATTGAGTAGCTACTGTGGTAGGATACCAAATAGCACGAAGCAAGGCTGTTTCAAGCCAAGTAGTTAACCAGAAACATTCTGGATCTGTATTTTCAATAGTTGCGAGCACATTGCTGACAGGGACAACTGATCCTTCGGGGACAGCTCGGATAACAACTGGGAGATATCCATTGTGTTTGTCAAGAATGTACTGCCATCCTGC
>JACCEB010005719.1_pt1 | contig 18396 bp, 17 predicted proteins | sample 7454761 | NCBI WGS metagenome assembly JACCEB01 (sample SAMN15323454, study PRJNA562643) | freshwater metagenome | isolation source: river surface water | place: USA:Blue River Watershed | collected 2017-08-18 | reverse complement strand
TCACGCGGCTCTGGTGCCGCTGATTCCCGTTGCCGATCCCGCTTCGGTGTCCCCGCCCGAGATTGCCAACCCGCAAAAAGAGGTCACTTATGAGTGAGCTAGCCGTTCAGCGTTACTTTTCCCATTCTGAGGCCCATCTCTTTGTACCTGCGTGGGGCGCCGACGCCCCCAGCGAGTCGTGGCTTTCCCTCGAGACAGAAAATTATTTGGCAAGTCTCGCCCAATCGCGTGATGAGGTACGCGAGGTGCAGCAGCTTCGCTATCAGATCTTCTCAGAAGAATACGGCGCAACTTTTTTGGGGCCCGAGAGGGGGCTGGATCAGGATCAATTCGATGGCTATTGTGATCACATCATCGTGCGGGAGCGGCAGTCTTCGCGGGTCGTGGGCACATATCGCATTCTTTTGCCAGAGCAGGCCCGCCGTGCTGGCGGCTACTACAGTCAGCAGGAGTTTTTCCTCACTCGGCTACAGCGGCAGCTTGGGGACTTGGTGGAGCTTGGCCGATCCTGTGTGCATCCCGATCACCGTAGCGGTGCTGTAATTATGCTGCTGTGGAAAGCAATCGCGCAGTATATGCATCGACACCGCTGCCAATATCTGATTGGCTGTGCCAGTGTGAGCATGCGTGATGGCGGGGTACAAGCGGCTAGCCTCTGGGATCGGATTTGCAGCAAAATGCCGATTGATCCAACGCTAGAGGCATACCCGAAAAACCGGCTTCCTCTCGATCAGATTGCGCGCGACCCGCAGATTGCTGAGCCTCCGCTGCTGCGCGCTTATTTAACCTTAGGGGCAGTGATCTGCTCCGAGCCCAGCTGGGATCCGGATTTCAATACGGCTGATTTCCTGATTCTGCTAGATCTCTCAAAGATTAATCCCCGTTACGCCCGTCATTTTGGGTTGGTCTAGATCCCGCTCAGTTATTAAGTTCTCGGAGATTGCTTCACCCGCGACGCTGTCTAAGCTGCTGGACACCCCAGTCTTATAGACCCCTCGTGATTCCGCCGTCCACCCGCAGGCTTTGCCCGGTGATGTAGCTTGCGTCATCGGATAAGAGAAATGCAACGCTCTTGGCGATTTCAGAAACGCTGGCGACCCGTTTCATTGGAATCGATGCGATGGTTTCAGGTTTGTGGTTCAGGCTGTCGGTGAAACCCGGCAGCACGGCATTCATCCGCAGACCCTGGGCCGCATAGCGGTCGGCATAAAGCCGTGTGAAGGCGCCCACCGCTGCACGATAAGTGCAGGAGACTGGGAAAATTAGTGAAGGCTCGTAAGCCGCAAAGGTTGTGATATTCACAAATGCGCCAGTACCTTGCTTGAGCATGGCTGGCGTAACGAGTCGTGCCATCTCAATTACCGGTGTGAGCACCATATCGTGACCCCGCTGCCAGTCTTGGGCGGGAATCTCGAGTAAATCGCCTTTCGGTGGGTGACCGGTGTGGTTGACTACGGCATCAATTCTTCCCCAGCGGGCCAGAGCCTCTTCTACCAACCGCTTTAAATCCGTTTTTTCCAAGACCGAGCCTTGAATACCGATGCCGCCGAGTTCGTCGCCGAGACGAGTCACGGATTCAGAAGGAGACAGCAGGCCGAGCTGATAGCCTCTCTGATTTAATTCTCGAGCAACACCCGCGCCAATGCCGCGGCCAGCGGCGGTGATAAGAGCGACTTTCATGAATGTATAGACTCCTTGGGTTTAAAAGTTCCGAGATATTTTTCGATTTTTAAGCGGCGGGCAGCGTCAGTTCGATTCTTGTGCCGCGCCCGTTGACGGGATCGGTAATCTCAAGTCGCCCACCAACCCTTGTCATAATTTCAAAGGCGATGGCGAGGCCTAGGCCGCTGCCCGCAGCCTGCTCAGGCTGGACATTGGGTGACTGATCGCCACGATAAAAACGTCGAACCACCAGGGGCCGCTCAGAGGCGGAAATGCCGGGCCCATTATCCTCAACGCTTATCTGAATGCTTTTTTCGGATTGGACCGCATGGAGATGCAGTCTCGATCCGGCAGGGCAGTAGCGCAAGGCGTTATCAATTAGATTGTTCATCACTTGGATCATTAAATCTGGATATCCGAGCATCGCAATCCCTTGGTTCTCCGGATCAAAGCTCAGCATTATGGAAATCGACCTACGCTCTGCCTGCGGCTTCCAGAGTTGTACGATTTCATTGAGCAAAGATCGAAGATTTATTTGGCTGCGGTCGCCGCGCAGCAGCTGCTCCTCGGATTCAGCGAGCGTGAGTAGCTGCTGGGTTAGGCGGATTGCCCGATCCGAAGCAATCTGAATCTGATCGAGCATTGCAGCGACCTCGCTGGTTTTGTTGGTCGACTGGGCGTTTTCTAAGTGCAGCTTTAGGGCAGTGAGCGGTGTCCGAAGCTGATGGGCCGCATCTGCCACGAACTGCCGCTGCAGAGCTAAAGCCTGCTGCAGTCGAGCGAGCAGGTCATTCAGTGCGGCAGTAAGCGGCCGGATTTCCCGAGGGACCTGAGAGTCATCGAGTGGCTCCTGAGTGTGGTGGGTACGTGTCTCAAGATCGCGGGCCGCCTCCGAAATCGGTGCAATCGCACGTCGCATGGAGAGCCAAACCACGAGTACGGCGAGTCCAATCAGCAAGAGCTCTGCAGCCAGCACCGTGAAAGCAATCTCCTGGATCATCCGATCCCGAGAGATCGTGGTCTCAGCAACAATCACACGAATCCGGTCATCTATACCCGCAGGCGTGATGGTTTTGACCGCAACCCGTATGCGACGTTGCCGATAAACACCGTCTTTTACACTTGTGGGGATAGGCTGTGCTGAGATCGGTCCGAGTGAGAGCTCAAGGTCGGTCTGCCCCGCAACGTGGCCTTTTTTCAGACTTTCAATTCGAAAGTAGGCTCCATCATCGATATCCCACTCGAAGATTTTTTGTGCAGCCTCAGGGAAATCAAACACAATCCGCTGATCCTTGGTCAGCACACGGCTTGAAATGCCATCTAAGGTATCAATAAGCACCCGATCAAAGACCTGGTTGACATAGTACTGCGCACCCACATAAGACAGCCCTCCGGAAATCAGCATCGCAGCGAGCATTACGGGAAGCAGTCGCTTTAGAAGGCTTGCAAGAAGACTGGGAGCAGGGGTCATCGCATCACGTAGCCAAAACCACGGACCGTTTCGATCTGGAGGCTTGCCGTTTCAAGCTTTTTGCGAATTCGGTGAATGATGACCTCGATGGCAGCATCATTGAGATCGGCGGCCTTCAGATCATAATCGGCGAGATGCTGAAGAATTTGGGATTTACTAATGACCCGTTGAGATTGGCTCGCCAAGACCATCAACACATTGTACTCACGTGGTGAGAGCTCCACTTCTTGACTATCAACCAACACCCGCTTTGCATCGGGCTGGATTAGCAGATTCCCAATCTCGATCGGCTGATCAGGACGCCGCGGCCGCCTTCTTAAAATGGCGGTAATGCGGGCAAGTAACTCTGCAAACTCAAATGGCTTGGTGAGATAGTCATCTGCCCCCAGTCCAAGTCCGCGTACCTTGTCCTCCGTTTTTCCCCGTGCGGTGAGCATTAGCACAGGAATTGACTTGGCAAGCTCTGGCTGACGATCTAGCCAGGTAAACCCATCTTCATTCGGCAAGCCGATATCGAGAATGATCAGACTCGGAATGTTGCGTTGCAACTTTTCCTCGGCAGTTCGTGTATCCGTAGCCAGGAGCGGTGAGTAGCCCTCACGCTGGAGTCGAAAGAGCATGGCCTGACCGATCTGCGGATCATCTTCAACGATCAGAATGATTTCTCCAGGCATGTGGATTGGCGATAGAGGGTTTTGACGGGGCGGTGGCCGGGCTTTTGGGGCCTGAAAGGCTTTTGAAAGTTTACCGACTTAGATTGCAAGCATGCGCGCATTTCAAAAAATCGTGATCAGAGCCATGGCAAGCCTGAGCCTGGGGGCTTTTGCGCCTGCCGTACTTCCCAGCGACGCTCAGGGCTGCGCCGAGGCCCTTGCCCTACCTATTCAGTGGGCTGATGCGACGGAGCGCTTGGTGCGCTGTAATCCCGAGGTCTTACTTTCCAATACGGCAATCGCCGGCGCGCGTGCGGAGCGGCAAATTGCCGGCCAGATTCCAAATCCTCAGGCGTCATTTGGTGCGGGCAGCATTAATCCACAGCGGGGCATTAAGGGATCGAATCAGGAGTTTCAGATCGATTGGTTAATGCGTATCGACCAGCTGATTGAGCGTGGCGGGAAACGCGGCCTAAGAATCGCACGTGCAGAAAGTGGACTGCTCGCGAGCCGCTGGCAGGCCGCAGAGGCCAGGCGAACGGGGCTTTTGGCCCTCTCGCACGCCTGGAGTGAACTCTGGAGCAGCCAACAGCGTGAGGTCTTATTGGACTCTGCATTGCGCGACTTTCAACGCATCGAAGAAGTCTCTCGCATTCGCCTAGATGCAGGTGACATTGCCCAGGCCGATTACAGCCGTGTAGTAATTGACTTGCAACGTATTGAAAACGATCGGGCACAGGCTCAGTCGGATCGCATTCGGGCCCAGCAGTTCTTGGGCTTTGTCCTGGGTCTGCAAACAATACCTACCGAGCTCACGCTTTCAGGCCCCTGGCCTGCATTGCAGGCGGGCTTTCCTGATCCTGATCCGCTGAGCCTGCGGCCAGAGATCGCCTCTGCACAGGCGCAGCTTGATCAGGCAAGTACGGCACGCACGCTTGCTCGGCGGCTTGCAACTCGAGATGTCTCGGTGGGCGTTCAGGCTGATCGCTATCCCGCACCTGCCGGCGACGGCAACACCTTTGGCCTTTACTTTTCGGTGCCGCTTTTTGCATGGCATCGTTTCGAGGGTGAAATCGCCCGGGCAGAGACTGAAGTCACTGCAGCCCAGATCAATTTGCAGCGGCTCCGACAACAGGCAATATCACAGCAGGCCGTTTTACTTCAAGATCGCGACATCGCACTGAATCGCTGGCGCCGACTTCGGGAAAATGCTCTTCCGCTCGGCGATCGCCTGTCTTCGAGCATTCGACTTGCTTATGAGCAGCGGGCGATAAGCCTTTTGGACATGTTGGATTCCCTGCGGGTCTATCGGCTATTGCAGGCCGATACGCTCGAGGCGCGGCTGCAATTTGAAAAATCGGATGCACTAGCGCGGGCTTTACTGAGAGTTTCGCAGCAGGCCAACGATCCTGTTTTTCGTTTCGTTAGCGTTCCTGAAACACAACCTTAACTCGCAAAGTCTCATATGGCGCAGCCGAACTCACCGAGCCCTCATCCTATTTTGCAGACGTTAAAGAATCGATGGCGGCTCGTGCTGTCATGGACCCTATTTTTCCTGGTGCTTGCGGGAGGCCTATTTTGGCTTGGCCATGAAGATAAGCGGATTCGGCCCGCAATTCCTCCCACCGTTAACGACAACACCATCACCTTTAGCAGTCGGCCTGACGGGATTCGCACCGAAGCAGTTGATGCAGCGGGCGTTGTCGAGACCGGCTATCCCGGCAGGCTGGTCTGGGCAGAGGATCGTACTAGCCGTATCCGTTCACCATTTAACGGCCGTGTTGTTCGCGGGCTGGTTAAAGTCGGTGACCGTGTGCAGGCCGGCCAGCCTTTAGCCGAGATTCAATCGAGTGACTATGCCCGCGCGGAGGCCGACTATCAGCTAGCTGATGCAAACCTGCAGCGAGCAGCAACGCTGTATCAGGCGGGGATTGTCTCTAAACGTGAGCTTCAAGTTGCTGAAGGTGAGTATCGGCGGGCCAAGGCCGAGTTTATGCGCTCACAGCCCGCCGGAGCTGAGCCTTCGCTCAGCGCAGCAGGAGCATATTTTTTGCTGCGCTCACCCATCAGCGGTGTGGTTGCTGAAATGTCGATTAATCCCGGCCAGGAAATTCGGGCCGATCAGGACTCAGTGGCGCCATTATTTCTCGTAACTGACCCTGCCCAGCTTTGGATCTGGATTGATTTGGGCGAGCTGGATTTACAGCAGCTTCAGCCATTTCGACTTCCGTTCGCGGTCACCATCAGTTCGATTGCCTTTCGTGACCAAGGCTTTCGTGGTGAGGTAGTCCAGTTTTCAGAGTCACTCGATCCCACAACGCGTACTTTTCGGCTCAGGGGCATCGTTCAAAATCCGACCCGACAACTCAAGGGAGAAATGTATGTCACCGTCAGTCTTCCAACTGGGATAGAGGCAGGCGGGGCGGACCAGTTTTTTGCAATCCCTGCCAATGCAGTCTTCCTAGTGGGTGAGAAACGATATGTCTTTGTCCAAAATTCTGAGACCAGCTTTTCACGCCAAGAGATCCGTGTGAGTCGAGAAATTGCGGGTCGGGCAATCGTAAAAGGACTTGAACAGAATCAGCGGGTAGTGACGGATGGCAATCTCTACATGCAGCAGATCCTGCTGCGTTCTGCCGCCAGCCGACAGGATTCAACCCCCGCCCAGGGCAGCCGGCCTTGATTCGTCGGATTGTATTTGTCGCACTTCATCAGCCTCTGCTGATGGTGTTTTTATTGCTGGTGCTGATCGTCTCTGGCCTGATTGCATTTAAGAATCTGCCGATTGAGGCGTTTCCAGATGTCTCGGATACCCAAGTTACGGTGATCGGGCTTTATCCTGGCCGAGCCGCCGAGGAGGTTGAGCGGCAGGTGACCCTGCCGGTTGAGGTTGTGTTGTCTGGCCTGCCCGATTCAGTCAGACTTTTTTCTCATACGCAGTTTGGGCTCTCCTATACGGTGATCACTTTTAATGATCGGCCATCCGATCAGCTTGCGCGGCAGCGGGTGAATGAACGGCTGCAAAATGTGAGCCTGCCGCGGGGCGCAGAGATTCGAATTCAGCCACCACAGACCGCCATTGGCGAGATTTTTCGCTTTCGATTAGTCGGTGAGGGCTACAGCACACAGCATTTGAGAACACTCCAGGACTGGGTGGTCGAGCGCCACCTTCGGCGTGTGCCGGGGGTTGCAGATGTGGTCACCATGGGGGGCACGGTCAAGCAGTACGAGGTCAATCCCGATTTAGCCAAGATGCGGGACTACAAAATCACACTACCGCAACTTTTTGAGGCCATCTCTCGGGCCAGCACGAATGTCGGTGGTGGTGCGGTCAGCCATGGCAGCCAGCAGTATCTCATCCGATCCTTAGGCGAGCTGAGATCGTCTGCCGATATTGCCAATATTGTTGTCGTGGCGAATAAGGGAGTTCCGATTTTGGTACGTGACATCGCCCAGGTACGGCAGGGTGGTGCACCGGCTCAGGGTGTCATGGGCCAGACGAGTCCAGATGGAAATCTTGATGACATGGTCAACGGTATCGTGGTGATGCGCAAAGGCGAAAACCCCTCTAGCGTACTCGCCGGTATTAAAGAAAAAATTGAATTTATCAATCGCACGCAGCTGCCCAAGGGCGTGGAGATTCAAGCTTATTACGATCGATCGTGGCTGATTGATAAAACACTCACCACCGTATTTACCAATCTTCTGGAGGGTGCATTACTGGTGGTAGCGGTGTTGTTGCTGTTTCTGACTAATCTTCGGGCCGCATTGATTGTGGCGACAATTATTCCGTTGGCGCTACTCTCTACCTTTCTTGGTCTTACGTTTGTTGGGATTCCAGCCAATCTGCTGTCTCTCGGCGCCATGGACTTCGGCATCATTATTGATGGCGCAGTCATTGTGGTGGAGAACATCTTTTGTCGGCTTGGGCAGCTTGGCAAGCGGCGCATGGAGATCTCTCGTTTGCGGCGTTTTGCGGTGCTTAAGGCGGCTACCGAGGTTGGCAGGCCAACGCTTTTTTCGATGCTCATCATCATTGTTGCCCATGTGCCGATTTTTACGCTGCAGCGGCACGAGGGCCGGATCTTCTCGCCGATGGCCTGGACAGTCAGTTCCGCCCTAGTGGGCTCTCTGATTCTTTCGTTGACCCTGGTGCCACTGGCATGCTTCTGGTTCTTGCGTAAGGTGCCCGATCATGACAATCGGATCGTAGAGTGGTGTAAGGCGCGATATGCACGCATCTTAGATTGGAGCTTAGGTCAGACCAGGAAGGTGTTTGCCATGGCCGTTGGGGCCGTGATTGTGGCGGGCATCGCGGCTTCTCAGTTAGGCAGCGAGTTTTTGCCAGAGTTAAACGAGGGATCCATCTGGGTCAACGTCGCCTTGCCGCCTTCTGTCTCGCCGGAAGAATCTGCCCGATCCGCCCGGATGATTCGCGAAACCTTAAAGCAGGTTCCCGAGGTTTCCACAGTGATTTCAAAAGTGGGCCGGCCTGATGATGGTACGGATCCAAAAATCTTTAGCTCAGCAGAGTTTTATGTGGAGATGCGTCCTTCGGCACAGTGGCGATCCGGCATGACTAAAGAAACTCTCATTCACGAGATGGAGTTAGCTTTATCGCCGATTCCGGGAATCGAGCCGACATTCTCACAGCCAATCCGAGATAATGTTTTAGAAAGCATCTCTCAGATCGATGGACAGATCGTTATCAAGCTTCAAGGCGATGATATTTTGAAGCTTAAAGATCTCGCCCGCCAGGTGCGGGAGCAGGTTGCAAATGTCGAGGGCGTAAGACGTAGTTTTATCGATCGTGATGGCAACTTGCCGCAGTTTCGACTCGAGATTGATCGCCTGGCCGCCGCCCGTTACGGCATCAATATCACCGATGTTCAGGATGTGGTTGAGGCCTCGCTTGCAGGAAAAGCCGCCACAGAGCTATGGGAGGGTGAGCGGCGATTCAGCGTGGTGGTTCGACTGAAGCCAGAGTCTAGGGATCTGCCAAGCTTAGATCGGGTGCTGGTGCCGTCATCCAATGGCGGACAGATTTCGCTGGCTGAGTTCGCGCGTTTTCACATGACCGAGGGTGCCATGAACATCAGCCGAGAGAACGGCCAGCGTGTTGCGGCAATCGGGGTCTTTATTCGCGACCGAGATATGGGAAGTGTAGTAGCTGACATGCAAAAGCGTATCGCCGAGCGGGTGGTATTGCCATCGGGATACTCAATTATTTGGTCTGGCGAATTCGAAAATCAGCAGCGTGCGATGGCCAGGCTGTCGTGGGTTGTGCCGCTTTCGATACTGTTGATTTTTCTGCTGCTCTTTAATGCTTTTGGGTCAGTGGCAAGTGCCACACTCATCATCATTAATATTCCCCTGGCGATGATCGGCGGGATTCTGGCTCTGATGTTGACTGGAATTCCGCTGTCGGTTTCTGCAGCGATCGGGTTTATCGCATTGTTCGGCCAGGCCGTGCTCAATGGTGTAGTGATTGTTTCGGATTTCAACAGTCGGCTCGCAGCCGGTGCCGCGCCGCTGGATGCGGTGCGCGAAGGGGCGTTGACTCGGCTGCGCACCGTGCTGATGACTTCGCTGTTAGCGATGCTTGGTCTTTTGCCGATGGCTTTATCAAGAGGAATCGGGGCGGAGACCCAGCGGCCGCTCGCGGTGGTGGTGATTGGTGGCCTGGTGAGTGCTACGGTGCTCACACTCATTGTGCTGCCCGTGCTCTATGCCTGGGTGGCCCAGCGTCGGCCCAAGTGGCTCACCAGCGGTGATGCGATGCCCACACATTAGTGGGCCAGCTCTAGGCGCTTGGGATAAATTCCTTATCGTCTTGGTGCTTGCGTTCAAATTTTAAAAAGTTGTAGTAGCCGCAGACCTTGCCATCGGGATACTCCCTGCATACGCTGGGCCGGGCTTCGTAGATTGTGCAGCGGCGCTCATCCTGATCAAAGAATTGGCAGATCGTGGCGTAGATATGGTCTTTTTTGTGCTTCAGAATGTGCTCAACTTCACCCTTGTCTTCGCCGTCTTCGACGACATAGCGGCGAATGTATTTCTTCCAGGCTGCAGCCTCGGTGATGCCAAAATGATCTGCAAGGCGTCGCACATCTTTTTTGGTTACCGAGATGCGGGGATAGCTGCAGCAGTATCCGGGGCATTTGCTACAGTCGTACTTGACTTTGGCCATGGCACAATTCCTTCTCACAAATTGATGGGAATTGTATGACGATCTCCGACCAGCAGCGCTTAAAGATCGAAGTCGCCAAGGCGGCCGTGGCGGAAGTGCCTGCAGGCATCGTTCTTGGCGTTGGCACCGGCTCAACAATCGATTGTTTTATCGATGAACTTGCCCACGCAAAGATCAAGCTTCAGGCGGCAGTCTCCAGCTCGCGGCGTACGACTGAGCGGCTTAAGGCACTGGGCTATACGGTCATCGGCCTGGAGGCGCTGGCCGGACCGATGGATCTGTACATTGACGGCGCAGATGAAATCGACCCCAATCTCTGCATGATCAAAGGCGGCGGGGGTGCGCTCACCCAGGAAAAGATTGTGGCCAGCGCCGCCCGCCGATTTATCTGCATCGTGGATGCCTCCAAGCGGGTCGAGGTCCTGGGCCGCTTCCCCCTGCCGCTTGAGGTGATCGCGGCTGCGATTCCATCGGTGACTTGGGCGGTTCGGGCTTTGGGCGGTGAGCCCAGTCTGCGGCCGGGGGTGATTACGGATAATGGCCACCCGATTCTTGATGTGCGGGGTCTGACTATTCAGGATCCGAAGGCCCTAGAGACGGCGTTAAACCAAATTCCTGGCATTGTCACCAATGGGATTTTTGCCCTCCGGCCGGCAGACCTAGCCTTGGTGGCCTCCAATCAGGGCGTGATCCGGCTGCAACATAAATGAAACAAGATGGGTTTAGACTGCTAGGCTTACGAATCGTAAGGGCCATCCATGCCACAGCATACGTCTAAAGAATTTGATAAAGAGCTCGAGGCCATTCGCACCAGTGTTTTAGAGCTGGGCGGTCTGGTCGAGGGAATGATTCGAAGCGCGATCTCCGGCCTTGATGAGGGCGATGTCGCCCTGCTGCGCGATGTTTTGCACCGGGAGAAACAGGTCAATCGCATGGAGGTTGAGATTGATGACCGCTGCAACCATGTGATTGCTCGCCGCCAGCCTACTGCCTATGACTTACGCTTTGTGCTCACCTGCATGAAGATGATTCGCGATCTTGAGCGTATCGGGGATGAGGCGGAAAAGGTGGCCCGCATGGGCCTATTTATTCATGAGAGTAATGCCCGATTCACGCCTCGCATTGAGCTTTCTGCAATGTTTGATCTGGTGATGAAAATGATGCACCAATCGCTCGATGGCTTTGCCAGAAATGACTCATCCTCCCTTGCCGAGGTCATTCGTGAAGACATCGCTGTGGATGATCAGTTCAGAAATACACTCCGCCTGCTCATTAGCTACATGATTGAGGATTCCCGGACCATTTCCCGATCGATTGATTTGCTCTTTATCGCCAAGGCACTTGAGCGCATCGGAGACCACTCGAAGAACATGTCAGAGCATGTGGTTTACATGGTCAAGGGCCGCGATGTCCGGCATCAAGACATCGAGGATATTGAAAAGCAGGTTTAAAAAAGTGGGGGTTATCTTGCTGCCCAGGCGCTAGGCCTTGGGCGGCACATAGCCAGAGGCCGTCTCGGCTCCTGCGCCAAAAAAATGGGCTTCCATCTGCTGACTGAGATACTTTCGTGCCTTGGGATCCGAGAGGTTAAGCCGATACTCGTTGACCAGCATGGTCTGTTGACGAATCCAGTCCTGCCAGGCCTGTTTTGACACGGATTGCCAGAGTTTTTTGCCTAGCTCGCCCGGCACTGGCGGGAAGTCCAGGCCCTCGGCTTCTTTACCCAATTTAATGCATTGCACTGTTCGAGACATGCGCCCGATTATGCCATCCAGTCGCGGGCGGCTAGCCGGTAGCGGCCGATACCAATGGACCAGGCGGGGGATTTCCCCGAGGCACAAGCCGCCGCTTTTCTGCCATTGTTTCGGCCAGTCTTTTCCGCCGAAGGAGCCAGGATGTCTAAAGTAACGCGTCGTAAATTTATCGGGGCAGTAGGTGCAGGTGCGCTGCTGTCCTCGGGGGTCGCCCCCGCCTTTGCCCAGTCGGCCTGGCCCAACAAACCGGTTCGATTCATCGTGCCGTTTCCAGCGGGTGGCGGCACGGACGCTTTTGCAAGACCCCTGGGCAAACTGCTGACCTCGCAGCTTGGCCAGACGATTGTGATTGATAACCGCGGCGGTGGCGGCGGCACGATTGGTGCAGAGGCGGCAGCAAAGTCGGCCCCGGATGGCTACACATTTTTAGTGGGCGCAGTTCATCACACCATTGCAGTCTCGCTTTATCCCAAGCTGGGCTATGACCTGCAAAAAGATCTGGTTCCAGTTACGCTGGTATCAGCGGTGCCCAATGTGATTGTGGTTAATCCATCGCGCGTTCCCGTGAAGAACTATCAAGAGTTTCTCGCCTTTGTGAAGGCCCGGCCTGGAAAACTGAATTTCGGATCTGCGGGCAGTGGCACCACCCACCACTTAATTGGCGAAATGTTTAAAGGCGCAACCGGCACCTTCATTACGCACATCCCCTACCGCGGCGCTGGTCCGGCAATGGCTGATCTTCTCGCGGGTCAGATTGATATGATGTTTGATGGTCTCGGAACCTCTGTGCCTCAGATCAACTCCGGAAAACTAACGCCGATTGCGGTCACGACTGAGAAGCGCTCATTCGCTCTGCCCAATATTCCTTCGCTTGCCGAACTTGGACTCAAGGGATTCGATGGTAAGACCTGGTATGCGCTCTGGGCGCCGGCGGGGACACCGCGCGATATCGTTGTCCGTATGCAGCAAGAGGTCGCCAAGGCCCTTCAGACTAAGGAACTTCAAGATGCCTGGCGGGCACTCGGCGCAGAGGCTGGAGGCCAATCGCCCGAGGAATTCGGCAAGTTAGTTAGTTCGGAAATCACCAAGTGGACAAAAGTGGTGAAGGATTCTGGAGCGAAAGTCGACTAGGAGCCTGTCGAATTGGCCTTGCGGGCGCCAAGCATCATGATGATGAGCGCCCCAAGGCCAAAGCCCATTACACCGAGTGATACATGCAGGGCGCCCTTACTTTGGGCGTACATCACACTCGAATATGCAAGGTAGCCGCAGCTTGCGGTAAAGACCAGCGGCGTAATTGGATAAAGCGGCACGCGAAACGGCCGATGGCCTCCGCGATCCCGCACACGCATTACAAAAACTGAAACCCCTACCAGAAACAGAAAGCTCCAAAAGACGGGGGCAGTAAATTCAACCATTGCCTCAAAGCCGCTCGTCTGTAAGGCGCCAAACGCCACCAGCGCGAGGCTGATCACCCCCTGCGATATGTAAGCGGCAGTCGGTGAGCCGCGATAGGGTTGCCAGTAACCGAGAAAGCGTAGGGTGGGCCAGTCCCGGCCTAAGGCGTAGTTGGCCCGCGCGCCGACGATCAGCGTTGCATTGATGCTGGTCAGTGTAGCGATCGCGACAAAGATTCCCATGGCCTTTTCACCGATCGGACCAAAGGCGCTACTGAGCAGGTCGGCCCCTGGTGCCTTGCTATCGGCCAAGCCCTTAATGCCCAGGCCGGATAAGAGCGCCAAGTTGACCAGCAAATAAATCACCGTGATCGCAAAAAGGCTAAAGATGATGACCGGCACGATGGTTTTCTCGCCACCTTTTACTTCTGCCGAAATGTAAGCCGCCTCATTCCAGCCCCCGAAAGTCAGCAATACAAAAACCAGCGCAAGGCCGAGCAAGCCCACGGGCGGCGTAGAGGAGAAAGCTTCGGGCTGAGGTGTCGACGGTCCTGCCACCGAGAAGCCCGCAATCACAATCAAGATCAATCCCAGCACCTCTAAGCCGGTTAGGGCGGATTGGAGATTGGAGGAGACATGCAGCCCCAGAATATTGATGGCGGTCAGCACAATGATGATGCCCGCCGCCCAGATGACCGATGAGCCGCTGCCCAGCGGAATGACCTTGCTCATGTAATCGCCAAAGACAAATGCGAGTAGCGCGATTGAGCCGGTATTAATCACCATGGCCTTGGCCCAGGCATAGAGGAACGAGACATTTTTGCCATAGGCCCGGCTTAAGAAGTGATAGTCGCCTCCGGCGTGGGGGTAGGCCGTTGAGAGCTCGGCGTAACAAAGTGCGCCCGCTAGTGAGATCACAGCGCCAGCACACCACATCAATACCAGCCAGCCGATATCACCGGTGACTGAGGCGACCATTGATGGGGTTTTGAAAATGCCGGCACCGATGACGATGCCAACGATGATCGCAACAGCCCCCAGAGGCCGCAGCAGGCGCTGCGGCGCTTTTTCTTCAGTCATGCTCAGGATTTCTTAGCGGCGGCTGCCCTTAACCTGGGAGTAAGAGGTGCCACCTTGTTGATCGGCCTCCAGCACATTGCCTTTGATGACGGCTTTCACGGTCTGAAGCGAGCCACTGGCGGAGAGGTAGCGAAATGAGAGCCGATTGCCTTCAAGCTGGGCACCAAGAATAGGCTGCACATTTTTGCCGATCGTCAGATTGCCCCCAACACGCTGAAAGCGTTGAGTGAGCTGCAGGGTTCCTTTTGGTCCGCCGTCTAAGCCCTCCAGCGACCACTCGCCAGCAACATCAGCCGGCACGACCCAGTAATAGCCATTGGCCCGGCTGGTCTCAATACGCTGATCAGGCTCCCAGTCACCCATGTCAAATGCATGCGAGACCACGCGGGTTCCCGGCCGCATTTTCAGAATCGTTGGTCGCAGCCGCATATTCAGATCGGGCAGCAGGTACATCGTGATCACCGTGGCTTCAGAAAAATTTTCTTTAAAGATGTCGCCATTAATGATTTTCACCTTATCGCCAACACCAGAGCGTTGCGCGTTGCGTCGGCCTAAGGCAGCCATATCGGGATTAAATTCAATACCCACCGAGCGTGCACCGCGCTTTGCGGCTGCAATTGCGATTCGGCCGTCGCCCGCGCCGAGGTCATAAACGATGTCGGCGGCGGTGACTTTGGCGGTATCCAACATTTTCGCGACCAGTTCATCATTGGTCGGAACCCAAATCACATCCTTACCTTCTTGGCCGACATTGGGCCGGTACTTATCATCTCCGTGGGGAGTATCTGCCAAGGCAAGGCCAGCCTGAACCAGAAGGAATGCGAACATCAGGCCTGTCAGTAGGCGAATCGACTTAATCATGGAAGTGGGCTTTCTTTGGGAATAAAACAGGGTAATTTTCGCTTAAAAGTACGAACATCTTTTTACATTCTGGCAGACCCCGTGTTTGCCCTAGGTCCCCAGCCCCGTTAAGAGCAGGATGAAGCCGCTTGTGATTGCGCCCCCAACCCTCCTTAATCGACTTCCTGAGCAGGCCATGCCCGCCGGTTTCGCATCCTGGCCGCAGCGTCTGCCCGCGCCTTTTCCGGTTGAGGAATCGTTTCAGGTCAAGCCTGACTTGACCAAGCTTGGTGGCGAGCCACTCTGGCTGGAGGACCGCGACTGGCCGCGCTGGACAGGGAAAAAGCGTCAGCTGATGGCCCAGGGCCGCTGCCCGATTTTCGCTGAGGGCCGCACCGAGAGTGACTGGGCGGCCTTACAGCAGGCGGTGATTGAGGCCTTGGCCAGCCCATCCGGCCCCATTGATGCTCAGGGTGGCTTGGCCTGGCTTGGCGGATTTAAGCCCCAGTCGGCTTACGAGTTCTTTCAGGCCCTGACCCTGAGCCTACAGGAGGACTTTGTCGTGATGCAGCCGGGTGGGGATGGGCTGTTACGGGCCAGTGCGTTATCGGTGGCTTTTCCCAGCGGATGGCGGCCCGAGGAAAAGCTGGGCCAATCGATGTTTGAGATTCATACGCCCGTTGCTGAGAATCAGGCGCTTCAGCGCTCGGCCCGCGCGCTTTCCGAGGCCATGCAGAGCAAGGGCCCCTTTGTACGTTATGTCTGGACACTCTCAGGAAGTGACGCGCTCTCACGCGATCCAGGTGAGGATTCTTTTGTGAATATTTCTAGAGCGGAGCAGCTCTGGTTTCGTTGTGAGCGGCAAATTACGATACCGCTTTTTGAGCAGGGCAGCCTTTTTCTTATTCGGGTATTTGTTGAGCCACTTCACGAAACACTCGCAATCGCGGGCCGTCGTGATCGACTGATGCAATCTCTGGCCTCGATGTCTGATGCAGTGCTGGCCTATAAGGGAATCACCCACGCCAAGGAGCTTTTGATCTCTGGCTAAGCTGTCTTATATCTCTCGCAGATCAGTGCAGGGACTCATTCCAAATGATTGGCTAAAGAGATGTTGGATCAACTTGCGCGCGACGCTTTCTGACGGTGCAAGGCTGCCCGATTCCTTGAGCTGATCGAATTTTTGCCGCATCGGGAATTGCTCAAGGGAGCAGGCCCGAATTTCAGCCTGCATTTGGGTATCGATGACGCCCGGAGCAATACTTTCGATTCGGCAGTATTCTGGCCCCTCAAGGCTAATGCAGCGCGCGTGATGATCAAGGGCCGCCTTTGAGGCACAGTAGATATTCCAGCCTGGATATGGAGTTCTGGCTGCGCCGCTTGAGAGATGAGCGATTCGGCGATCCTTGCACCGGCCGGTGATTGCAAGAAAACGGTTCGTTAGCGCAAGCGGAGCTGCCACGTTGACGGCGATAGATTGAGTAATGTCGGCACCATTTATCTGGCCAGCCCTACCAATCGGACCGAGCAGGCCAGCGTTGTTGATCAGAATCGCCTGTTCGACATTATTAAAAAAATCTTCGAAAAGTTTGGATTCAAGAGTCGAGGCGATACCGGCATTTTGGCCGAGATCAGCGCATAGCTCTTGAAATGCTGAGGATTTGAATTGATGCAGATCCCGAATCGGATGCCGCGAGATTCCAAGCACGCAATGGCCTTCGTTAAGCAACTGATGCGTGAGCGCCGCGCCGAGCCCTCGGCTGTGGCCAGTGATTAAGAGGTGCGCCATGCGCGGAATTATAGGACTGCTGGCTTTCCACCGAGCATGGCGGAAATTGATGCAATATGGTCATCTTCCCTTGACCAAAAAACTCTAGCCGGAGAACAATAGACAACATGCGCCGACGATTCATTCAGATGCTTCTGGTCCTCCTGGGGCTGCAAGGCGTTGTTATTGCCCCGGCGATTGGTCAGACTGCCTCTACAGATGCGCTTTCTGCCCTTCGGGAGTCGGTGGTCGCGGTGCGCAGCCGGGCGGTGGAAGATGCCCGCTCCAACGCAACGCTTGGCCGTGAGCGTCTCGGTTCGGGTGTTGTCATTGACGGGCAGGGCCATATCCTGACCATCGGCTATCTCGTCATCGAGTCCGAAGAGGTCGATGTCATCGTATCCTCGGGTGCGACCTATCCTGCGCGCGTGATTGGCTATGACCATGCGACCGGCTTTGCAGTCTTACGACCCCTGCTGCCCATCAAGCTAAAGCCCCTAGTGATCGGATCATCTGGAAAACTTGTCGATCAAGAGTTGATGATCGTGCTTCCTTTTGAGGGCCTGGGCCCGGGCTCCGCGACTCAGCTGGTGTCACGTCGTTCGTTTGCTGGCAGCTGGGAATATCTGCTGGAGTCGGCGCTTTACACATTTCCGCCCAATGCAGCCTGGGCTGGCGCAGCGCTTTTAAATGAGCGTGGCGAGCTGGTGGGTCTTGGCTCACTGTATGTCCGTGATGCAATGGCCCAGGGCATGTTTTCGCCCGGAAATTTATTCGTGCCGATTGATTTATTAAAACCAATTCAGCGAGATCTTCTGACGAACGGGGTTCGCTCCTCGGGCATTCATCCATGGATGGGAATTACGCCCGATGACAGCAGCGGCTATGTCGCCATTCTGCGGGTAAGTAAAGATGGGCCTGCTCATCAGGCTGGCCTTCGGGCCGGGGATTTCATTACCGCCGTGGCTGGCAAAGAGGTCCGAACGCTGGCTGATTTGTATCGAAGCGCCTGGGCTTTGGGTGGGGCGGGCACGCGGATACCGATTGAGGTCGAGCGTGATGGCCGAAGATTTCCGATGGCGATTGATTCGATTGATCGGACAACATTTTTTAAAAAACCCGACGGCTTGTAGCCTTCACAAAATGAATGTCCCGACTGCTGCCTCATCGTCTTTGATGCGGCCCCCCGCATTGGTAGCGGCCCTCGGCTATGGCGGCCTCATCCCATTTGTTGGTCTTGCGGGTCTCGTGATGTTTGGCCCTGCCGATGCGATGGCGTTCGCCCGTGGCCTGCTCATTGCCTACGGCGCTGTGATTCTGAGTTTTGTCGGGGCTTTGCACTGGGGCTTTGCGATGACGCTGCCTGGCCTGGATCGGACCCGAAAAAACCGTCGCTATATTTGGAGCGTGATCCCGGCCTTGATGGGCTTTCTTGCGATTGCAATGGACTCTGGGTTGTCGCTGAGCCTGCTGATCGTGGGCTTTGCCCTGGCCTATTGGCAGGATGCGGATCTTGCCAACCGGGCCAGCCTGCCACCCTGGTATCCCCGGCTTCGGGCATGGCTGTCGACCATTGCCTGC
>JACCEB012088146.1_pt1 | contig 18400 bp, 13 predicted proteins | sample 7454761 | NCBI WGS metagenome assembly JACCEB01 (sample SAMN15323454, study PRJNA562643) | freshwater metagenome | isolation source: river surface water | place: USA:Blue River Watershed | collected 2017-08-18 | reverse complement strand
GCGTAATGGAGCGCGGAGTCGCGTAATGGAGCGCCGGCCTTTTTATGAATGTAATATAATGAATAACGGAATAAGCGAAACGAACAACGGAACTCCGTTTCTTATTCATTATATTATTGTGTTTGTATGCGCGGCATTTATTATGTCTGTGTGTGTATTAAAATTTAAATACTTATATTGGTATAGCCAGCCAATCACATTTGGCTTTACATTGCGACGATGGATTCGCGACAGTACAACGAACGGGCGTACCAGTATTATGAATCCATTATCTCTCGCATATCGTTGTAATAACACAATCGTGTATCCATTTTTACACCACGTTCGCCACGATATCGTTCGTGTATACGGCGGCGCGAGATATCCGATTTCAGATGCCCCTTACGAGAGAATTGCGGAGTTTTTATCACGTAACGATAGAACGATTGTTGCACCATCTGCGAGGGGGGCGCTATGTATCCCCAGCGACACACTATGTATCCCCAGCGACACACTATGTATCCCCAGCGACACACTATGTATCCCCAGCGACACACTATGTATCCCCAGTGATACATTAGAATTCATTCTCTCACAGGAGACGCACGGTCTCTCCGTTTTTATAGGTATTCTAATGGAGGGCGACAATACGCCCCTGATTAAGGGTGACAATACGCCCTCCATTAAGGGCGTATGTGTCCTAACCCCCAGAATTATGCTCACCTTCACATTGTCGTCGGCGTCTTCCGTATCCATCTATGTATGCGACCATCTCGCCTGGGCGAAGTATATAACCACCGAGCGTGAATCTCTCGCGCTTCTTGAAACAACTGAATATATCCAGAAATCACGAGAGATTGCCGGGGCCCAAACATTATACCGCTACCGCGAAATTCCGTGGTTTGTCGTTCCATTTACAACAGTTTATACATATACATTCACGGTAAGCAGTAACGCCACCGCCACCGCCACCGCCGCCGCCGCCACTGGTCTCGGCAATGGATTAACCATCATTCCTGTATCCGCCACCAACTTCGCAATATTTTACGCCTTTGTAAATGAATGCGCGAGAGATTTCCGTTGCTGTATATTCAATGAACTGACCCAGATACAATCTCTCATTCAAAATGGCATATATCGCATCTATATGCTTTTATTCAACCAAGTGCGCGTAATGGCCGTGTATATATTCGCGCCTTCGTGGATGAAGGTGCGCGAAGACGTGGTGGCGCCGGCAATCTCTCATAAACGCAAACCGAAAAGGACAATCGGGAATCGGATAACAGCACTTCACGAGAGAATATCCCAAACATCTACAGCGGTCATTAAATATCTACCACCAGTCGTCCGGCCGAAATATAATGCGTTTGGGAAACGGATAAAACCGTCGGCGACGGTAGCGCGTAATAATGGCGGCGGCGGTGACGGCGGTGGTGACGATGTCCTTCTTCTGATATCATCTATCCAGCATAAATCTTTATGCGATCGGAGCGCTTTTTTGCGAGGGTTTTATGCGGCAGTGGCCACCATCGCATACCAACACGCCAATACCGCGATTTGTATAGACACCATCGCGCACAACTATCGGATCATTGACGACGTGATCGCGGCGACGGCGACGGGGGGGCGTTGGAATCTATTGACACGTGATAAATGGTATTACATTCTATATAATGCCATTATACATCAGGAAACTCCGTGTAAAGATATAGCGATTATCTAAAAGATAATCGGTCTAGCGGTGATATAATGATGTAGCGTGACGACGACCGCCAAACATACCAAAACTGCTTCGCGCTCCGCCACTGCCCCCCGTTGCCACGTGTGTAAACGTGTCTACGATGAAGATAATGAACACGCCTAAAAAGAAATACAATACGAGTTCTTCAATCACGTGGCCGGTTTTCTCATCCTTCTTATCTTCCAGCATATGAATAATATAGTTAAGTTTTTCAATCAGGGCTGCGTTCGTCCCGCTTTTACCACCACCCTCCGTCGCCGATAATCGGCTCGCGAGAGATTCCGCATAAGGAACAAATTGTTCGTAATATTGCGTTGCATACGTATTTGTGCTAAATGGCGCAGTCTTCGTCCCTGCGTTCGCCTGCACGTGCGGGTCTTTTTTCGGCGCCCCTGCGCTACCCATCAGTTTATCAAAATAAGGCGACGATGGAGGGGGCATCGCCGATTCCATTCCTTCTAATAATGTGGATGAATAGGAAGATGCCGGATTTAGGGAATTCATTTGGGTCGTTTTGCGAACCACTTGCTGTGTAGATGTATTGCTAGATAATGTATCAGCGCCCCGAATAATTCCAGAATGTGACACGTTTGACGAATAAACACCCATTCCTTGCGCGGGATATGACGGTAGAACGGAATAGGGATCACCATCTTCACCGTCTTCTTCGCTATCCTCGCCCCCCTTACGATGAATACTTTCAATATAATCTTTGATTTGCTTTATTTTTTTCCCGGCTTGTTGGACGACGCCATCATTGGTTCCACTCGGGGGCGGGGACGGTGGCGCGTGTTGCGATGTGACAAGCAAAGCAGTGTCGTTATTTCGCGGTATCTTTAGGGTTCGGTTGCCATTGCCACCGCCGGCGCCATTTCGGCGATTGTATATTTTTCCGTTTCCAGTTCTTGAATTGTCATTATTACCGCTTTCGGCGTATTCCGAAAAACCTAAAGATGTCATCTTCTCCTATAAAAAAATGAGATATTAATTCGGTAATATTATGCTGGTTGTATATGAAAAATATATTTGTTATGTATATAAGACGAAAATGGTGAAATTAAGCAAAGAACTCACTTTAGGTGTTTTATTGGTCGTGATTGTTATTATGGTTCTTAAACCCAATCTTCTCGGGTTTTTGTATAATAACATTTTAGGCAAAATCATCTTTGTCGCAGCCGTCGTGTTTCTCTCACTTAAGCATACCGCCGCCGGTTTGCTGGCCGTCGTATTCGTCGCGATTGTCGCGTCAATGAGTGGATATCACGGGTTCGAAGGAATGGCAGTTCCCGGCGAGGAACCCCTTGAAGGAGCGGAAGGTCAGAAGAAGAATCAGTCGTGCGAGGGCGAAAATTGCGAGTCCGAGAAGGAAGGCGCTGAAACCCACAAGAAGCCCGAAGCCGTCAAGGAGATTGAAAGCCTTTTGAAGACGAAGTAATGCGCGACTGCAGTGACGATCGCCTAATGTACATACATACACACGTCGTGTATATATGTATTGAATTATATCTATTAGAATAGTAGTAGTCAAGAGAGAATGGACCTTCAATATTATATTCAATATATTCTCTCGTGGGGGTATCATAATGTATTATATACTGAAGCGTCGTTTGCCATTGTGCGTATATTGATATTTATCGGGCTGGTATCCTTATTGGTATACCGTCAGTATATTCTCTTTGTATTGTTATGTATTGTTGTACTATGCGCGGAATACTGTAACCCGTTTGGGGACGACCGAATGTGTTCGGCCACGCCAGCCGCGCCAACCGCGCCGACGACACGTAGTATCGTAGTAGATAAAGATGAACTCACAACCGGCATTCCAATCCACAACGGACGAGAGGGGTTTTCATTAACGATGCCGAAAATCATTAAAGGCGACGCAACCGGCCAAGACCACCGACGCTCTAATAAATTCGTTGAAGAAGATAGTCGCGACTTTACCGATACATATTTCAGAAGTAAACGATGCTCTATTGGAACCGGGATTGGCGGAATAACGATGTTCGGCAGTAATGAACTCATCGGTAGTCGCGAGGCGACCCTACGCGGGATTTACGATTTCGCGGGGAATTGGACTGCGAATGATAATACTAACGGCGATGAGACGAAACGCGCGAAATATTTCAATGATTGTGTGTTTGAACCGGTAAAACGAAACGATTTCCGCGCCTTTAAAAAAAAGATATATACGGGCACAAATGAATCAATTATTAACATCGCCAATTGCCTTGCGCGTTTCAATACACCGGTATTATTTAATACGTCATCCAATATAAGCGCGGGGTATAGCCAGCGGTTGACGACGCTTACGGATAGCACAGTCAGTGGGACAAATGAGGACCGCACTCCCGCGTCATTTACATACGTGTCGTTGATTGCGGGTAGGGATAATCAAGAGAAACTGTCAAATATTCAGGCGTTGAATAGAGGAGATCGCGCAGACAACTTGACCAGGCAAACATATAGCGACTTACTCAAAGCGACGAATGAGAGCGCCGACGAGGTATATACGAGTAACCGCGCACGTAAACAACAAGCGATGGATATTTTCGGGAAAGTATACGGATACCGCACACGAATCGACGAGATTCTGGCGATGATGCGCGCACAAACGAGAGATGACGCGACTGCCATAAATACCGTGCGTATAGACGAATCCGTCGTCCAAGAATTACGCGTGATGCTATCATATTTGAAGGTGATTCAGCAAACCTACGCAATTATTACGTTTGAAGAAACCAATAAGATTTACAATCTGTTAAATGTAACCCCAAAACCGAGTGTGATTGGCGTATTCCCCGAAAATGGCCTAAACACAATCAACGGCAACAACAACATTTTCAAAATCCCGCTTGACGACGACACCTATAACACCAACGATGAAAAGCGGTATTTATACGGCATAACGTATTATTTTGACAAGAATAATAGCACATAACTTATATAGGAATTATAGTATAAGAATTATATAAGAATCCAATGAAACTACGAACAGTTGCGATTTTACTATTGATGGCGTGTGTTGTCGTGGCAACATCGGCATTTGGGACGTATCAGGACAGTATCGGAATTCGCGGCGATGTAGCATCCGTTGCGACGAAGAAGACTTCGTCGGTGAAAGACGTCGTCGGCGCATCTGGTGCGGGAACCTCCTACAAACAAAGCCACGCACATCTGAACGTTTCTGAAAAGGCGGACGGGCCTTATGTAAAAGACGGCACAAATACATACCGCGGAAAAGCTGGCGGATATGACCTTCGCGATACATACGACAGTGACGACGAGCGGGCCGACGGCGGTGGCGATAGTGACAGTGACGATGACGCGAAAGGTTCGTCTGAACCTAAATCCGAATTCCAGCGAAAAATCAAGTATATCACCACAATGTTTAAAGACATATTTAGTAAATGGAAGTCGCAGGAAACGATTATGGCGCCGATAAGTATAGAAGAAGACACAGACAACCCGCTGGGGCCAGAAGGGTTCAAAATACGTGAGAAATTTAAGAAGAGCGCGCGTCAGGGAATGCGGAAACTGAAAAACGCGTTTCGTGGGCGATTCAGTTCATAGCGCCGCGATAAATAATCTATGGTAATAATAGTATTCGTATTCGTATTCGTATTATTACCATAAATGTCAAGGAAAAATAATAGTAGTGTGCGCCGTAGGCCGTCATCGGCCGCTGCGCCGAAAATGCCAGTGGGAGGCGCCGCCGCCGCCCCGAAACAGATCGGCGGTGCGCCCATCCCCCCTGGGTCCAGTCCGGGGTCCATTGCGTCCTCCTCTATCACTCTGAAATCATTTACGGATTTATTCTCTGGTAAAACCAATTTTTTCACGCTTCAATCGCCTGCAAACAATATTATGAACTCTCGGGTTCTCACGACGATGCATAACTTCTTCCACAATCTGAATACCAGCACGTTTTTCGCCGGGTTTGTTATGCTTGTTCTGAATATCGGCGCGCGATATATCAATCTGGACCTGAATTCATCCACCGAATCCTGGATTAAATATTTAATGAGTAAAGAGGTCCTCGTGTTCGCGGTGAGTTGGATGGGTACTCGCAGTATTTACTACGCGCTTGTGATTACTGCTTGCTTTACCATCGTTGTAGATCATTTTATGAACGTCGATAGCAAGTATTGCATGGTTCCTTCCAAGTTTAGAGATTTACATAAAATGACGGAAGAGAAACACGGACCCGAGAAGAAGGTGACGGATTTAGAAATCAGCAACGCGCTTCATACACTGGAGAAGGCGAAGAAAGAGAAGGAAGAGACCGATCATTTGGAACTCGTCAAGTATCATCAGTTATTCAAAGATGACACGTTTGAACCATCGCAACCTGCGAAGGTGGGGGGAGGCGGGAAGTAACGCCGGGACGCCGGGACGCCGAGACGCTGGCGTTGTATAGAGCAAACAATTTTATAAATAGTATATAGCTAGGGTTACAATACTATTTATTACATAAAAATACGGTATGGCAAATGTAATTCCGCCACCGTTGCCACCGCCACCTCCACCGCCACAGCTTTTGAATTTCCAACAACCGCCGCAACAACAACCGCCGCAACAACAATCGCAGCAACAACCGCCGCAACAGCAACCGCAGCAGAATCAAGTGGCGCAAGCACCCGTGTCAAAAAAACCATATATAACTATAAAGAACCTGACAACCGTGGTCGACCAAAGTATTCACAGGTATGTTGATGAAGTGAAAGAAAGTCTAGATCTAAAAGAACTTCCGGTGATAGGACCCAGTGGAACGAGTAAATCAACCGCCGCGCCGAAATTCGAGCGAACCCAGGGAGATGTCCCAGAATTAAAAGTGGATATATACGAACAAATGGTATACCATCGCGCCAAATCAACGAATACAAACCTACTTGAAATATTTGTTCCCACGCGATATAAAATCAACTACGACAAAATAAAACAATATTTCGCTACAAAGGGGGGCGATAAAGAAGTACAAGACCTAATAAATTCGGTAATAAATGCTTACGGAAATAACAATAATAGTTTGTTTTATAAACATACGATTGCGGGGAAACCGGTGGGTGCGGGCGCCAGCGCAGCCGCCAGTAGAAGTAGACCCGGGACATCGTCTGGTAGTGACCTAGATAAACTTGCGAAGGAACGTATCCAAAATCAAATAGATAACTGGCATAACAAATATGCGGAATGGTCGTTTTATGATAACGCAAGTTCCTTTTTCATCCAGAATATTAAATTAGAGCCGGACGACTTATTGACATTAAAAATGGATTTTGATGACATAATTGCGGGTGCCGGTGCGGGTGCCGGTGCGGGTGCGGGTGCGGGCGGATTAGTAACCATCATAGATGAAATCAGCGGGAAATATACCGCTTTAAAGGCGAAATATACCGACAATATTGAGGTCCCGGATATCGCGAGGGCGTCAACTACTCTTGATACGTATAATAAGCTGTTTGAAAGATTATACGCCGAAATTGACAAACGAAAAACAGAGCCGTTGGATTATGTTACAGAACGCCAACGAGATTTTCCGTCGTATACATTTGATGTCAATACGAGGAATTATTTATTACGCGCCTTTGAGAGATTACATACTATATCGCAGGAAATGAAGACGTTTGGGGGTACTCCAATCAACTCCAAAATCAAACTGTTAGAAACACTTTACGACGAATATACCCAACTCATACAAGGGATTGAACGAGATGAGAAATTAAAGACGGCGAACGACATATTTACGAAATATATGTTGGGGCCAGGGAGAAAAGGTGGATTCTCAAACTTCATCCCTAATTATAAAATAATCCAGTATATCTTTTGGTTGATTCGCGGGGGGGGCGATGTCGCGAATGCGAATTTTGTAAATAACGCATTTGAAGTAAATTACGCTGATGTTAATCCAGAAGATTTATATGGACTTATTCGTGATTTGCAAGGGTTGGTGGGTGAAGATGCGAGGAAACAGGCACAGTTTATGAAGGATGAGGAGATAATAAAGAAGCTTGAAGATATTAATACCGAAATTGGTGTACGAAAAACACAAGAGAACCGGGTGCCTCCTCCAACACAAACGCTTAAAACCGCGCAAACTAACAAAATAAACGAACTAATAAGGGGTCTATCTCCTCAAATAACAACGATTTCGTCAGTGACTAAAGATACCCTTGATTCAAGAACCGAAGAAATCAAATCAAAAATCCGGGAATTAAAGGGCAAACATTTCGCATCAATGCTGATTTTTTATAATTACATACAGGCGAAAAAAGCCAATGGAATGGCGGAGATTGCGGAGTTTTTTAACACATTTTACGAAGACTCCAAATTGATGAACCCTGAGATAGACTCGCATTCAAGTATAGTAGGTGATAATCCGAAAACGGTCCCCACATTTTCATTTGGAATTGATATTCTTTTCTGGACCCTGCTTCGTATTACGAAATATTATTCAGACAAGCATATCAACTTCATAAAAAAAATGAAGGAACAAATCGGGCCCGAAAACCCCGACCTACGCAACCTGCGTATAGAAATCGGGGTGAAAGAAAGCAAACTGAAGCACATATGCGATCTCATCGCGAAAACCGGCGAAATACCGATTGATACGATTATCCCCGACCGCGCAGGGTATTATATAAAGCCGGGCGCGGATCCGTTGTATACTGGGTTTGTCGACCCGGACCTATATAAAGAGAAGTGGCGCGAAAAAATAGACCCGGCGAAGAACCGTGATGGAACTGCCGCGAAAGTTATATATACCGCGAATAAAATGAATAAGAAATTGAATGCGTCGCTTGGAATGACGGGTGCCGTGGCGGACGACGCGCCCAAAATGGCTGAAATGCTTTCCAAATTAATAGAATTAAACACGATTCAGGTGGTGAATATGCTTTTTGCGAAACCGCGCAATATATGGTATTCGCCCGATTTACAAATGAAAGGGGAGACTGATGAATCATCCAAATGGATCGTATTTCAGTTGGATAGAAATAAAATTATATCTGGTCGCGCGTTTAAAATATTTGAACGAATGTTGATGAAGGACCCGGTGGCGGGTGGTGGTGGTGGTGGCACCGCCACGACGACTCGTATACAGTGTATACTGAATAAAGCGTGGACGACGGAGGTTCAACCGATCGTATATAAAGAAAAAAACACGGACCCCCCGGCATTTCTTATCTTTATTATCGCGACAGAACCTCGCCCCCGAATGCTGGATAAAGAGAATGTAAAGGATGCAACGGATGCTATGTTGGACAATCCGTCGTTTAGTGGGGTAGTCGTATCGGGTCCGGCGGGTTCTACGGATATTGTTTCTGATAACGTTATTGAAAATGGGTCCAATCTTAGCGGCGCAATGACAACCGCATTAGATAAAATCAAGGGCAAGATTATACCAACAAAAGAATCGTGTGCGACAGGTAAGGATGCGATTTTAAATGCGGGTAATGATTTAAATGATTCGTTTAAAAAAACGTTCAAGAGTATCGGGATTGATTTGGAGCAGAAGGTTGACAAATTCCTACAAAATGCGCCTCCACCGCCTCCGCCCGCGATGATACCCCCACCGTTACCTCCGCCCCCACCATCGGCGGTGGCATTGGCGGCGTATCAAGCAGGCGTGCAAGCGGCCCAGCAAGCGGCAGCAGTGGCGGCTGCAACGACCGGATCGGTGGCAGCGGCTGTAGCGGCTACGGCTGCGGCAGCGCTGGCCGCAGCGAACGCGCAGACAGCATCAGACCAGGCGCAAGCATACTTGGCAGCTCGCCCTAATCTCAATGCAAACATCGCGGTTGTTGCCAGTGCCGTCGCCGCAGCCGCAGCAGCCGCCGCAGCAGCCGCAGCCGCCGCAGCAAGCAAATCCGCGTCGGATAAGACTGCTACCGCGACTACTCTGGCTCAAGTACTGCAGTTAAAACAGGATGCCGAAAAGGCGATGACTGACACGGAAACCAATAAGAATGAAGCAATCACTGCGCTTAAAGAATTAACGAAAGCGGCTCTTGATGCGGCAACACAAGCTTCTCGGATATCATTGAGACAGATCCAAGATACGGATGGTGTAATTACTCGAGCATCACCACTGCCGACGACGGTTGCCGAATTAAACAGACTACGCCAGGATATAAGTAACTCTCTTGTTGCCACTGCAAAAGCCGTCGCAGACACCACAGAAGCAATTGCGGCTGCACACGCCGCCACCACCACAATGACCGCAGTGGATACTACCAAACTTCAAAAACTCTCTGACTTTTTAACGAATAGGGTATTGGTTAGACTAACGCAACAGAAACAGCAACTACAAAATTTACACGACCACGAAATACCTAATAAGATACGAGAAGTAGAAGCAGCGGTAGCGGCAGCAGCGGTAGCGGCAGCAGCAGTAGCGGCATCGGCATCGGCAGTAGCGGCGGCATCGGCATCGGCAGTAGCGGCGGCATCGGCGGCATCGGCATCGGCAGCAGCCGCCGAGTATACGCAACATCTCACTGAAGCAGTAGATGCGTTTCGTGATATAATAGACCAAGCATCGCTACCGGCCGCCATCCCCGATTTTATGATTGACACACAAGCAAACACCGCGAAATTCAAAGAGGTCGCACAGGATGTAGTAAACGCGCTGTTCACAGGAATTCAACCTAAAATAGATGAGTATAACACCGAGACCGCCCAATATAAGGAGGATATCGTCGGTGCAGGGAAACAAATTGATGAGGCTGAATTACAACAATTGGAGAGTGCTGCCGCGGTTTGTCAGCCCAATATTGATGTCAGTGGTGTGCGCGCGTCGTTTAACGAAATAGGATTCACACTAGCAGAGATGGCGCCCCGGATGGATCCTTTGCTCGACCCGCTTAAAGGAGATGCACAAGAGATAATAGACAGTATAACTAATGATACTACAGATCCTGCCAATTCAACCAAATTCTCCGAGTTAAAAGACAAATGCGTTAAAATCGCAAAGACGTATCAAGACACCAAAGAAGATAGCGTCCGTGTAAAGTCTCTCGTGGATGATGTTCTCGTGGGTCAGTATCGTGAGTTATTTGATACGAAACAACAAGAAGTCCTGGACAACATTAGAACTCAAATTACCGAGTTGGCCGTATCAGAACTACCCGATGGGATAGACGAGGGACAAGGATTGCTAGGTCAAATAGAGGAATTACTCGCATCGGTCAATTAGCGATCCGATCCGATCCATTTAGGTCGCGCGTGACGCGTCGTATAAATTTCTTATATTTATATCGTTTGTAAATATAAGTAGAAAATGTCGGCGACTGTGACATTAACAATACCGAATAAAGCGAAGCATATAGCAGACCGTGCCAGATTAGAAACGAAACATAGAACATACGAGACTTCTATTAATGAATTAACAATCACACGCCGTGATTTACTGACACGACAGCAACAAACAGCGGTCGCGCTTATTACTCTCGTTGATGCGGTGACGACACTGGAGAATTACCGGCGTGATGTCGGCGAATTCAATCAAAGACGTGAAACTACGCAAAATCGTATTCATATTAACAATGGTGAACTTCAGCAATTGCTGGATCGTATAACCACCGAAATAGCGCAAGCAGAGGCGGAAAAAGCCGTGGCTGATGCTACCGCCGCAAAAACCGCAGCGGACCAGGCTGCCGCACTACAGGATGCGAAGAACGCGTTACAAGAATACATCACGACATTACAGACTCAACTTTCCAGCATCAATGAGAACAACATAAATGATATCACCGGTCAGATACAGTCCAGTGCGAATACGATTAGAACGCTCGGCGCCGGTTATTCCGATGCTCTATTATTGGACAACGCCATCTCGCAGGATACGAAGGGGGTGATTACTGATTTTAAGAAAGATACCGTGAACGATGCTAATTCATATACCAGTAATTCTGATATCTTGAAACGCGAGTTTGACCAAGCAAAAAGCAAGGTTACAGATGGTTTACGTGCGAGAATTCAAGCGCTTGAAGCCGTTGCTGGTGGTGCGAATGTTACGGCGGACCAAATCACTGACGCATTGGGCGTGGATAAAAAGAACCCAAATCAGGATAATTCTCTCGGTGAAATCAAGGGACGCGCCACCGATCTCGCAGCCAAAATCGCAAAGAAGACGTCGTCGGATTTTGGTACAAGAAAGGACCAGATTGACCAGATGATTGCGGTGGATATGGCCACGTTTCAAGAAAAACAGCAAATAACCGAGGAATATCAGAAAATAATGAGTATACTTGATTCAGATGAATTTAAAGCGAAAGAAAAGACGATTCAAGATAATATTACAAATGCACACGATGCAATGGACGCTGCGTTTGATGATAAATTATCATCTATGTTTGACAAATCAAATAAGAATCTACGGTTCGGAATAGCAATAACAAATCTGAACACAAGTATATCATCACTTGAAACAGAACTACAAGCGAGTGACCTGGAAAAAAAACTACGATATTTACAAGAAAAGTCCGCGGAAATTATAGATATAGCCCCAATTCAGGCCCGTATAGACACACTAAACGCAGCCAAACGCGAGTATGACCGTCTTAATGGAATTCAACAGGCGCGGGCCGCGGAATTGAGTGCGGAACGGAAACCAGTCCCGCCGACGGGACCACGGCCAACTGAATTGCCACCACGGAGCAATCGACTATCCCTTGATGACAAGGAGGCGGCCGACTCTACGTCAGCTCCAATAGAACCGAAACGAAATCCAGGACGCAGGTATTCTATTTTCATACCTACGCCAACTCAACAGACTAAACAAACAAAATCGGGTTCTCGTGTTGAAGCAGCAACAGCAGGAACAGTTGATATTGCGGAAGACACTATTGACCCTACTGTATTGGAAATATTTGTATACGAAGATGATAAATCTGCTGCGTCCGTGGGAGAAATGGGTCTTTCAGATAAGAAAGGTGGAAGTAGTAGAAGAAGAAGAAGAGGTCAACGTGGTGGGGCACCGCCACCTAAAGTTGCAAAAATAATCAAAATCTCGGAAATAACCCCGGAAATACAAAACCTTTTCTTGTCGTTTAAATCACCAAGTGATGTCCTAAGTCCGGATTTTTTAAAAAAAATAGAAGAACACGCGTCGTCAAAAATCATTGCGATTCCACAAGATATAGACAATGAAATGACGAAAGTCAAACCGGATGAATTAATTTATAGCACTGATGATACGCCTTTTTTTGAAAACCTTGGACAAAAAGCGTCGCATAAAACGACAATTGAGAAATTAATGATTTTTTTAGACAATAGTCACGTTAGAGGAACTCAAAATGGTAAAACATATAGAGAAATGTATTCAAGATTATGGCAGTTTATGGAATATAGTTCTGGATCTATTTCTGTATTACGAAGCGTCTTCTCCGATATAACAGATACTTCACAGCTACTCAGTGCGACACAGTCTGGTATCACCAAAAGACGGTCTGATTTAACTTGGCTCGGCCCAACGAAGAATGAATTATTTAATATCCTTTTTATGGAGCTGTCAAAATGTTATAATTCATCTGGTAACGATGATGGTACTTATTCGCTATTCTTGGAAACCCAAGTGTCAATGAAAGGCCAGCAAAAATATCGTTTTATGTTGAATTGGACGTTTTTAATCGCATTTCATTTGTATTATGCGCGTCAATCGCAACCGCAAAATAAATCCGGACCCGGATATAGTGTGCTCCTTGCCGAATTCATAGAACACATGTATCATACATTTATTGGATGGATGGAGTCGTTGGACTCAACTACATTGAAAAATCTATTTATACCTTTATCCGCATCTTCGTTAAATTATAAATCGGGCGTGAAAAAACTGATAGATTCCGACATTAAAACAGATGCAACATTAGCCCCATTAATAAAGGATATACAGATATTTCTGTGTAACAACGGTGAAAAAGGTAAACGCGAGAAACCTCTGTCGGTTAAACCAACCACGCGACGTGTAATGCCTGCGAAGCGTGGCACGCCTCCTCCTCTTGCGTGGTCACCCGCGCCTCCGAATGAACCATATCCAGGACCTTCAGAATTAGATTCGGAATCAAATTCGGATTCGGAATCGGAATCGGAGATTCGTCCTCCGGCATCCAATTCGCCGTTATTTCGCCGAGTAGTAGTACCACCACTTAAATTACCATCGTCATCGTCATCGTCGTCGTCGGCGGCGGAGTCCAAGATACAATCAGCAAGAGATTCTCGTGATACAAAACAAATTATTCCATCATTTGCTACAAGCCGAGAACACGCAGTCGCAAATGAAACGGTGGATGGGGGTAAATTACCGACTTACCCAAAACCGCCGCTACGACCGTTATCTCCTACAACTGCCAAAGGTATACGCGATATGCCTTTTACACGGCGTTTACGAACATCACCCCGCAAAGATGAAACTAAAGTTGGTGTTGGTGGCAAGCGCACCACCCGCAAGCACCACCGCTCCGTTCCTTCGTCCGTTCTCGCCCCCGCCCCCGCGACCCGCCGGCATCATCGTGATAACTCGTCTTCCTCTCAAAAACGCACACGACGACAACGACGCGCGAGCATTAGAACATAATCACCAGTCGTCGTTTATCGTCGCGTGCGTGTCCATAGTTCGTCTGGTAATAATCTTCAATGACTTTGGCATAGTCTACCTCGCGAATCTCATTTTCGGCGCCGGCGCCGGTGCATTCGCATTCGCTGTCAAACCCTTCTGTTCCGCTCTCACTGTCGCCGTCGTCGTCGCAGGTGTCCGCGCGCCTCTGTTTAATAACATACAGTGTCATTTGTTCGTGGCTATTCCACAAATCAATGACCCGCATCACCTCGCGCATTGTCGTATAAGAGTCTGCGCCCATTTGAGGTGTGTAATAGCATTCATCCACGCGCGGAAAGAACAGTGGCGCGCTGGTATTCGCGCGGGAGTGGACGATGTGGTTCTTGTGTATCGTTTGAGACACACTGCTACCGCCCCCGCGGGCGACCTGAATGACGACATTATTCTTCGCGAGGTTGTCGCGGATCACATCCGTGAGATACGATGACGTGGACGGTGACGCCCCCGTGTCCGTGAATACCACCACGACTTTTGACGCTGGTATCGGAAGCGGAATCGTGGTGCGCCATACGTCACGTGACCACTCGCGTTCTGGGCGGTCAACGGTATCATTCCGCGCGAGGATTGCGGGGTAGATATGCGGTGTGATCCCGTGTGCGTTCATCTGGCAGTATAAACTGTGCGTATCTTTTGGGAAACACGTCCCACCGAATCCGCGTCGTCCATCCGGCCCCGGGACCTGGAAATGCGACGTTCCCATCCGTTGGTCTTTTTTTGCCAGGTCTGCGACAGTATTATAATCCGTATTGGTTGCACGGCAAAAATCATAGAATTCGTTCATCAGGGACACCTTCGCCGAAAGAAAGCAGTTCTTCATCAGTTTAAGCATTTCTGCTTCGTTTGTATCGCAAAATATGATTCTGGATGAATCAATTGCGCTATTTTTATAACTGCGTTTGATGAGTTTGGTGATGCGTTTCTTACATTCTTCGTGCCGCAATTCAGATACAGCCATTACTGATGTGTTTGCGGATTCAGAGGTCATTGTCGCGGTCATTGTCGCGCATGAATTCGTCGGTATTCCAACCACCCACTCTTTCGTGCTACGAAAGTCATTTTCCCACTTTGCTTCGGTAAGAAACTCCGGCATAAAATAGCACCCGTGTTTTGCCGCGAACCCCACGGGAATTGTGCTACGAATAATTTTGAATGGATGATTACACCGGGCAATCGTATCTTCTAATATCCGGGTATGACACGAACCATCGTGCCCCCGTGGTGTTGGAAGACAAAAGAAAAGGAGATCACATTCTCGGTCAAGATCTTCTAGTGTGATACCCGGCGGTTGACACGCTTCAGGGCGTATATCATAAATATATACCGTAATTGGTTTGAAAAAGAACCGTTTGAAAAATGGAAGTGTTATTTTCTCGCCGTTTTGCGTTGTCATAGTTATCTTCTCTGACGTTGGCTTTGCTGGAGTGGTGGCTGTATCTGGAAGTATTTCATATCTCTCTGTATTCGTGTCGTGATCGTCGTCTCTTGCAAAATAGTTCTTGGCGAAGATTTGGGTCGCACGGCCAACAAAGCCGTTTCCGATAATTCCGATTTTCATCTTGTAAACAATATTACACAGAATGGTTTAATATTGATTTTTATTTATTCTACTCCGAATCTGAACCAGGATCGTCAATCTTGATATTGAACATATCCATCACAATATCGGTCATATGTTGCATATAGCTCATTTCCCCTCCAAGGCGTGTTCCGATTGAATCCATAATTGCGACAGTAATAAAAAGACGATATAATGACCGTTTAAATCTCATTCCATAATTGTTCAAGATATAGTTGATTTCATAGAGTTCAGCAACGCCAAGGAGTTTAATTTCGGGAGTTGTATAAGCAACAAGAACGCGTATCAGTTCCTGGCGCAGTGCATTGTATCGCGCACTGTTTCTCTCCGGAACTACCAACGAAATATCCGCCTCTCCATTATTATGAATACACTCCGATATATCATAGCTCATAATAATGTCTATGATTTTATTATATTTTCGCTGATACGTATATTTCATTGTTTTAAAGAGAACTTCTTGGTCGTTGCGGGATAAGTACCCTATAATACCGAAATCAAGAATGCCGATTTTATGTGTCGGTGTATTCGGATGCTGTGTTCTGATAAACAATATATTTCCGGGATGTAGGTCGCCGTGATAAATAGACGTACAGAATGCAGCCTTTGCATTAAATGACGCAAGCACTTTCCCGAATTCGTTCGTATCTTCCGGTGCGATTTCGGTTATTTTGATTCCGTCAATATACTCCATTACAACGACATCTGGGTTGATATTCTCGGTATAATCCGAATAAGGCATTGGTATTTTAACATATGCGTAATCTTTCCAGCTGTTATAGTATGTTTTTATATTCGCCAATTCTTTGCGAAAACACACCTGGTCATTCATAGAGACGATGTTTTGAAGAATGAGATTCTCTATATTCAACGTTCGCAGGTACGGAAAATATTTGGTCAGTTTTGCGAATACGACGAGATTATTCATTGATGAATTGAAGTTTTTACTGATATTTTTACGAAGGTATTTCACTACAATCGGTGTGCCGTCGCCGTCGCCGATATACCCCTTAAATATCAACGACATCAGTCCCGATTTTATCGGCGTGTATTCATTTACAATTCGTAGTTGTTGATACGGCCAACATTCACGCGACCGATTCTCAAGCTCTTTAAGTTCTTTTATGTCATATTCATCCGTTCCGTATTTCACGCTATCAGTGAATTCGCTGAAGAATTCGTTGAGTTCGGGGGAGACGATATTGCGGTTGGTGGCGAAGGCTTGGAATACCTTGACATACATCATATTCTTTACTGCAAGTCGTTTGCTGACATCAATAATCGCATTATTGCGTGTCTTCCATCCTAAACAGTATTTCGTGTACTCGGATATGCCTATATAACAAGACGACAATGTAAACCATAATGCGCGGAAGAAGTCGCTGCACGACATTTTGTAGTAGTATTCTTTTGTTCGTTCAATATAGTCGTCGTCATATTCGGGATGTTTGTCCTGAGTTGACGAATGTGGTCGTGGTGACGAGGGGGTCTCTTTTTCTTGTTGAATATACTCGTTTAATAATTCATCCATTACTGACGTGTATACGTGTATACGTGTATAATATATATAATTCTAATACATATTACGCTAAAGGAATAATAATATCACGGATTATGACCGGAGGCTTTCAATTGCAATCTTCAATCGCAAATACATTTTTTTGATAAGAATGCCAATTGCGTTTTCCATTGTGACGGTGAGTTCGGACTCGGCGTCTGGTTTTAATTTAAACATATGAAGCACCTGAATACTCCGGTCTTGATCTTCACGATAGATAAACTTCTGAATATACAGCGGGTATTCAAGAAGTTTATATTTTTCTTGGGTAAGCTCGGTATGATATTCGTAGGGAACACTTTTGCTTGTAAAAATAATCTCGGTATTGCCATTACTCGCATATCTCTTTGCGATTTTCGTGGAGACATACATGTATCTTTTTAACCCGCCTAAATCTCCGCCAATGTCTCGGAACTTATAAAGAATATTATGTTCGGACGGGTCATTTGGGTCTGGGTGAATCTCAATGTCGTCAATAATGTCTTTATTCATTTCGTGGAGTAGTTTGTGGATATTTACATTAATCAGCGAGAGGATATTGAAATGTGGATTATTATAAGTATATTCTAGTGTAAACAGTTTCATTTCGGGGTTTTTACCCAGTCTCATATCATTTTGGGTACATATAGGCTTGAATTGGTTGCTGGACGAGGACGAAGATGACATTGTCGTGTGATGTGGGCGGTATTTATTCTTTATAATAATATAATGTTTATATTCGTTTACCGATTAAAGGTCCATACTAACTGTATTTTTCTCGGATCTCGGTCTTCGCTTTGATTTATGTGGCGCCGAATCTTGAGGGATGTCACCTAGACTGGATACATTAATAACGGTGGGTTCAAATGAAATATCATCGTTGCCGTTGCCGCCGCCGCCGCCCGTCATCCCCGAGAGAATATTCTGAAGCGTCGCATTTCCCTGGTCTGGTTG
>JACCEB010644223.1_pt1 | contig 18406 bp, 16 predicted proteins | sample 7454761 | NCBI WGS metagenome assembly JACCEB01 (sample SAMN15323454, study PRJNA562643) | freshwater metagenome | isolation source: river surface water | place: USA:Blue River Watershed | collected 2017-08-18 | reverse complement strand
CGGGCGACGCCGCCGGACCGTGACGAACGGCGGGGACGGCGGGTTGACCGACCGGTTCGAATGTATTCCCTGCCCGCCGACGTCATGCGCAAACGCCCGGCGATTCCCCGCCTCGATGGTGGACCGCAGACCGTGCTGCTCGTCGACGACGTGGACCGCACGGCGGTTTTCTACGCCCAGACCGTGCTGTTGGAGCGGCGCGACGGCGACGCGGGGCGGTATGCGGAGTTCGACACCGGCGACGGGGGCGTGCTGGTGATCGTGAAACAGGACGGATCGATCGCGCCGATGGCGGCGAGCGCCGCGGCGGACGGCGGGGTGACGCTGACCTTCGGGATCACGAGCGAGGGCTTCGACACCTGGAAAAAGTGGTTCGGGAAGTGCGGGGTGGCGGTGGAGCGCGAAGCGACGTGGGTGCACGGCGGGCGGAGCCTGTTCGTGCGCGACCCGGACGGCCGGCGGCTGGAGTTCAAGACGCCGCGGGCCGTGGTGCCGCCGGCGGCGCCGGTGGTGATCACGGAGCGGAAGCGGGAGGACTGACCGAAGCGCCGGGGTGGGCGCCGCGCTCAGGCGCGGGGCTTTTCGAAGAGATAGTGGCTGACCAGCCACTCTTCGCCGCCGCGGTAGCCCCAGAGCTCCGCGCACGACATGTAGAACGTGCGCCAATACGACCACCATTTCTGCTCGTGGCCGGCGCCGTAGGTATCGGCCAAAATCGGCAGGATCTCGGCGCGGTGGGCCTCCATGTTCTGCAGCCAGTGCTCGGCGGTCTGCTGGTAATGCCGGCCGTTGACTTTCCAGTCGGCGAGGAGCTTGAGGTCGTCCTGGAATTGCGGGAGCAGATCGTGGGCGGGCATCTGGCCGCCGGTGAAAAAGTAACGGGCCATCCAATCGGAGGCGTCCTTCGCGACAAAATGATAGCTGAAGCGCGCGTGGGTGAAGATGTGGGTGAAAAGCAGTCCGCCGGGGCGGAGCCAGCGCGCGACGGAGGCGAAGAGGCGGTGGTAGTTCTTGAGGTGTTCGAACATCTCGACGGAGACGACGCGGTCGAAGGCGGCGGCGGGCAGGTCGAGGACGTTGATGTCGCAGGTGCGGATCACGAGGTTGGCGAGGCCGCGGCGGCGGGCCTCGCCCTCGATGTATTCGCGCTGGGTGCGGGAATTGGAGACGCCGGTGATGCGGGAGCGCGGAAATTTCTCCGCGAGGTAGAGGGAGAGGGAGCCCCAGCCGCAGCCGAGTTCGAGGATGTCCTGGCCGTCGACGAGCCGGGCACGCTCGACGTAGAGGGCGAGCATGTGCTCCTCGGCTTCGTCGAGGGTCTCGCGGCCGGTGGGGTAGAGACAGCCGGAGTATTTGAACCGGTGGCCGAGGCAGCAGCGGTAGAACTCCGTGGGGACCTCGTAGTGCTGCTCGTTGGCGGCGGCGGTCTGTTCGGCGAGGGGGCGGGTCTTCAGGTCGGCGACGTAGGCGGTGCGGTCGTAGACGGCGGCTTCGTCGCGCAGGCGCTGCGCGAGCAGGCGACGGATGCCCAGGCGGACGACGGTGTCGGGGAGGAGGTTCTTTTCCAGCAGCGTGTCGATCATGACGGGACTGTTACGGGCGAGGAGCCGGGACGGATGGAAAAATCGAACCGGACCAAGAAACCGAAAAAATGTCCGCAACCTGCGTTATCTTTTTCGGCGGCCAAACGTCATGCCCGGAGCCGCGCGAAAATTTGTCATCCCGGGGGCATCGAGGGCTCATAGTCTCGAAGCTGGACGAGCAGGTGAGTTCCACCCCCGGGATGACATTTCCGACAGAATCTGATTTCGCCCCGGGCGCGAGCCCGGAGTGCGGCGGGCGGGCCGGGTCAGGCGCGCGGCGGGAGTGGGACGAAGGCGCTCGTGGTCTGTTGGTAGCGGCGGTAGGCGTCGCCCTTCGAGCGCAGGCTTTGTTCCTCGGCCATGGGTATGCCGGTGACGCGCAGCAGCAGATAGAGGATCGAGGCCGGGGCGATGGCGGCGAGCCAGCCGGCGGGGGCGGGGAGCGCGAAAACGAAGAAGGCGACCCAGACGAGCCATTCGAAGAAATAGTTGGGGTGACGGCTGTAGCGCCAAAGGCCGACCGCGCAGACCTGACCGCGATGGGCGGGATCGCGTTTGAAGCCGGCGAGCTGGGCGTCGGCAAGGGCCTCGCCGCCGAGCGCGAGGAGCCAGAGGCAGGCGCCGGCGAGTTCGAGCGGATGAAGGCGCGTCGCGGGATTCTGCACGGCGAGCAAGAACGGCAGACCGAGGACAACGATCGAGACGGCCTGGAGTTGGAAAAAGCCGAACATCTTGGGAGCGAAGTTGCCCGCCCAGTCGCGGCGCAGCTGGACGTAGCGGGTGTCTTCCTGCGGGTGGTGCGAAGCGACGCGGACCAGCAGGTGCGTGCCGAGGCGCAGGCTCCAGATGGCGGCGAGGGTGCCGATCACCGCGCGGCGGAGCGGATCGCCGGAGCCGGCGAGGGCGTAGAACGCGGCGAGCCCGGCGAACGCGTAGGACCAGGCGACGTCGACGATGCCGTAGTTGTCGAGACGACGAGCGAGAAAATACAGCGCCGCGAACAGCAGGCAGAGGGCGACGGTGGCGAAGGCGAGGAGGGCGAGCGTGGACATGGTGACCGCGGCGAAGTCAGGTGCGACGGGGCTACGGGTGGGGGGGCGCGCCGGATGCCAGGGGCGCCGCGGGGCGGTCAGCGGCCGGCGAGCTCGATCCCGTGGTAAGTGCGGCCCCAGAGGGCGTCTTCGTTCCAGCCGCGGACGGTCGGGGCGAGCAGGAAAATCTTGGTGTTGAAGTAGAGGGGGGTGAGTGCGGCGACTTCGAGGAGGCGTTGCTCGGCGGCGAACGGTTGGCGGGCGGCGAGGTGGCGGTCGAACTCGGCGTCCTGCAGCTGGGGATAATTTTCCCCGCCCGTGCCCGTGAAGTCCTCGACGAAGGCGAGCGGGTCGGCGACGTCGGGGATGATCGTGATGAGGCCGAGGTCGAAGTGGCCGGACCGGAGGGCGTCGAGATGAACGCGGGCCTCGCGCTGCACGAGCTGGACGCGGAGGCCGAGTTCGCGGCGCCACATTTCCTGGATGGCCTCGAGGGCGGCGGGGTTGCCCCAGAAGGCGAGTTCGAGGCCGTTGAGTTTGGCGGCGTCGATACCGGACGCGGCGAGCAAGGCGCGGGCCTCGTCGGGCGCGAAGCCGTGGGCGTAGGCCGGCACGGCGGTGTCGGACGGGCGCAGGGCGGCGGGGATGAGCACACCGGCGGGCAGCTGGCCGCCTTGGAGGACGCGGGTGGCGATCTGGGCGCGGTCGATCGCGAGGGCGAACGCGCGGCGGACGCGGGGATCGGCGAGCAGGGGCTTGCGGGTGTTGAAGGCGAGGTAGCGGGTTTCGAGCAGCGCGCTGCGCTTGAGCTCGGCGGGCTTTTCCGCGGCGTAGGGCTGCACCTTGCTGAAGGGGACCGACATGGTGGCGTCGAGCTGGCCGGCGCGGTAGGCGCGGTCCTCGCTGTCGCCGCTGTCAAAGCGCAGCCAGCGGATCTCCGGAAGTTTCACGCCGGCGGCGCCGCGCCAGGCGGGATTTTTCACGGCGACGATGCGTTGGTCGGGGCGCCACTCCTTGAGGAGGAAGGGGCCGTTGCCGACGAAGCGGGCGGGGTCGCCGAGGGACTTGGCGCCGGCGGCGACAAGGTCGGCGCGGACCGGCAGCCAGGGGCCGCTCGCGACGTAGAACGGAAAGCGGGGATTCGGCGCCTCAAGCGTGATCTCGAGCGTGGCGGGGTCGATCGCGCGGAAGCCGACGGCCCCGAAGTCGGCGAGTCGGCCGGAGTTGAAGGCGCGGGCGTTTCTCACGCCGTAAAAGACGTTGGCCTTCGGGGCGGCGGTGGCCGGCGTCAGCGTGCGGCGAAACGAAGCGATGAAGTGAGCGGCAGTGACGGGAGTGCCGTCGGACCAGCGGGCGTCCTGGCGCAGGCGAAAGGTGTAGACGAGTCCGTCGGCGGACACGTCGAACCCTTCGGCGGCACCGGGCACGGGGGCGGAACCGTCGGGGCCGGGGAGGAGCAGGCCTTCGTAGAAGGCGCGGAGGATGCCGAATTCGTCGGGCAACGGCGTGGTCGCGGGATCGAGCGAGACCGGCTCGTTGCGTTGCGCGATGCGGAGGACGGAGGTGGCGGGTGCGCCGGTTTCGGCCGTCGTCGACGGCGCGGAAGGTTCACGGCGGCCGCAGCCGGCGAGGAGGGCCGCCAGGGCGAGCGAGAGAAGCGGGACGAGAATCGGCCGGAGGGGAAACATCGGAAGGGAGCGGCGCCGGCGACGCGGGCGGCGGGGGCGGAAACGGAGCGGCGGTGCGGGCGTGGCGCGGGCGGCGCAAGTGGACGGGAGGCGAAAAGCGCGACGGCTCGGCGGAGATGCCTCGCCCTGCCGAAATACTCGCAGCGGGCGAATCGGCAACCGATGGGCGGGTGGAGGGCGGGCTACGGTTGGAGCGAGACGTAGCGGTAGTCGGTGTGATCCATCGGGGTCGGTTGCCAGCCTTTGACGGCGGGATGGAGCAGGTAGACGTGGGTGTTGAAGTAGACCGGAATGATCGGCGCGGAGTCGAGGACGAGGGCCTCGGCTTCGGCGAGCAGGGCGGCGCGGGCGGCGGGGTCGACGGTGGCGTCGGCTTTTTTGGCGAGGGCGTCGTAGGCGGGGTCGCTCCAGCCGGTGTGGTTGTTGCCGGAGCCGCTGCGCCAGAGGTCGAGGAAGGTGGTGGCGTCGAGGTAGTCGGCGGTCCAGGTGCCCATGAGGAGCTGGTAGTCGCCGGCGCGGCGGTTGGCGAAGACGACCTTGTATTCCTGGTTCACGAGGCGGACGTCGACGCCGAGCTCGCGGCGCCACATCTGCTGCACGGCCTCGCAGACGAGGCGGAGGATTTCGTTGTTGTTGTATAGGATCTCGATCGGCGGGAGGTTGGCGCCCTTGGCGTGGCCGGCTTCAGCGAGCAGGCGACGGGCGGCCTCGGGATCGTAGGCGGTGCGCTTTGGGGGCGTGTAGCCGGTGAGAAAATCGGGGACGAACGTCGGCGCGGGCTTGCGGCCGCCGGGGAGGATCTTGCTCGCGATGGTGTCGCGATCGATCGCGAGGGAGAGGGCGCGGCGGATGCGCGGGTCGGTGAAGGGTGCTTTGCGGACGTTGAGCCGGAAGAAATAGGTCTCGAGGTTGGGGTCGATGCGGAGATTCGGGGAGTTCTCCTTTTGCAGCGGGAGAACCTTGGAGAGCGGCAGCGCCCAGGTGGCGTGGAGCTGGCCGGCGCGGAAGGCGCGCTCCTCGGCGTCGATGCTGTCGGTCGGATAGAAGTGGACGGCGTTGAGGCGGACGCGGTCACGGTCCCAGTAGGTGGGGGATTTTTCGACGACGACGCGCTGGTGGGTGGTCCACTCCTTGAGCACGAAGGGGCCGCTGGAGACGAGTTTGCCGGGTTTGGTCCAGGGCTGGCCGCGGCGGTAGGGATCGCCGGCGGCGGCGATGGAGCGGAGGTGGACCGGGCGCCACGGGGAATTCAACAGGATCTGCAGGAAGTAAGGCGCGGGGTGGGTGAGCGTGACGACCAGGGTGCGGGCATCGACGGCTTTGGCGCCGACGGTCGAGAAATCCGTCGTCGTGCCTTTGTTGAAGGCTTCGGCGCCGCGGATGAGGTGGAGGAAGTAGGCGTAGTCGGCGGCGAGAGACGGCGTGAGAATGCGGCGCCAGGAGTCGACGCAGTCCCGGGCGGTGACGGGGTCGCCGTTGGACCACTTGGCGTCGGCGCGGAGGTGAAAGGTATAGGTGAGGCCGTCGGCGGAAATCTCCCAGCGCTCGGCGAGAGCGGGGACGGGTTTGAGGGTGACAGGCTCGAAGCTGACGAGCGGATCGAAGAGGGACTGGATGACCTTGGCGTCGCCCAGGCCGGTGACGGTGTGCGGGTCGAGGTCGGTGGGCTCGGAGCCGATGCTGATGTGGAAGACGCCTTCCTGGTTGCCGCGGGCGACGACGGATTCGCGCTTGGCGCAACCGAGGGCGAAGAGGAGCGGGACGAGTGTGGCGGTGAGGAGGAGGCGGCGCGGAAACACAGTGGGCATGAAAAAGGAAAGGGCGGAATCGGGTCGCGGCGGCGGAGCCGCTCAGGCTTTGACCACGAGGGCGACGGCGTGGGCGGCGACGGCGAGGCCGCGGCCGATCTCGTCGATGCCTTCGTTGGTCGTGGCTTTGAGGCCGATCGAAGTGACGGGAAGATGGGTGGACTTGGCGAGGGCGGCCTTCATCTCGGCGAGGCGCGGGTAGATCTTCGGCTTCTCGGCGATGACGGTGGCGTCGATGTTGCTGACGGCGAAGCCGCGTTTGGAGAGTTCGCCGCAGACGCGGGCGAGCAGGACCTGCGAGTCGATGTTCTTGTAGGCGGGATCCGTGTTCGGAAAGAAATGGCCGATGTCGGGCAGTGCCGCGGCGCCGAGCAGGGCGTCGCAGATCGCGTGGGTGAGACAGTCGGCGTCGCTGTGGCCCTCGAGGCCGTAGTCGGTGTCGAAGCGGACGCCGCCGAGGACCATGGGGCGGCCCGCGACGATGCGGTGGATGTCGTAGCCGTGGCCGATGCGGAAATTCATGCGGAGGACCGGCAAGACGCGAGAGACGTGGAAGACGCGGGAGACACGGAAGACTTGGGAGACGCGTCAGGTCGCGGGGGCGGAGTCCCGGGCGAGGAGATACTCGACGTAGGCGAGGTCGGCCGGCGTGGTGAGCTTGGGGTTGGGGTGCGGGTTCTCGAGGAGGGCGATGGGGTGGCCGAGTTGCTCGACGGCCTGGGCATCGTCGGTGATCGAGAGGCCTTTTTTCGCGACGCGGGCGTAGGCGCGGGCGACGAGGTCGCGGGAGAACACCTGGGGCGTCTCCATGGCCCAGAGGCGCGAGCGATCGAGCGTGCGAAGGCGCGCGTCGGGGCGGTGTTCCTTGATCGTGTCGGTGACGCGGTGGGCGAGGACGACGGCGTGTTCGCGGCGGACGATCTTGTGGAGGGCGACGAGTTGTTCGGGCCGGACCAGGGGCCGGGCGCAGTCGTGGATGAAGACGGCGGCGATGTCGGCGGGGAGGGCGGCGAGGGCGTTGAGCACGGAGTCCTGGCGCTCGCGGCCGCCGCGGACGAGGAGCGACGGGGTGGGGGCGAGCGCGGAGAGTTCGAGCATCTGCGGCTGGTCGCGGTAGACGATGACGAACAGGTCGACGACGGCGCTCTGCATGAAGGCCGCGGCGGAGTAGGAGAACACCGCGCGGCCGGCGAGGGGGGCGAGGACCTTGTCGGTCACGGTGCCCGCCATGCGGGATCCGCTACCGGCGGCGAGAAGGATGGCGGCGGAACGGGGCATGGGAATCGGATGGAAAAGCGGGGTTGGAACGGGGCGGTCGGGGCAAGCGGGCTACGCGGTGCGGAGCTCCTGGAGGATGGCGCGGGCGGCGGCGGCGGGATCGGGGGCTTTGAAAATGGGGCGGCCGACCACGATGTAGGTGGAGCCGGCGCGGGCGGCTTCGGCGGGCGTCATGATGCGCGTCTGGTCGTCGGCCTTGGCGTCGCGGGGGCGGATGCCGGGCGTGACGAGGGCGACGTGGGCGGGCAACACGGCGCGGAGCGGCGCGAGCTCGAGGGGCGAGCAGACGAGGCCGCGGAGGCCGGAGTCGGCGGCAAGTTTGCCGAGGCGCACGACTTGGTGCTCGGGGGCGTCGACGGGACCGGTTTCGGCGAGGCCGGCGGCGCTCATGGAGGTGAGGACGGTGACGCCGAGGAGGAGCAGGTCGGGCTTGTGCTGCTGCTGGGCTTTGACGGCCCATTGCATCATTTCGCGGCCGCCGCAGGTGTGGAGCGTGAGCATGCCGATGGGCAGCTTGGCGCAGGATTCGACGGCCTTGGCGACGGTGTTGGGGATGTCGTGGAGCTTGAGATCGAGAAAGACGTCGAAGCCGAGTCCGGCGATTTCGCGCACGCAGTCGGGACCGCAGGCGGTGAACATCTCGAGGCCGACCTTCACCCAGCGCACGGTGCCTTGGAGTTGGCGGAGAACGGGAACGACGTCGCGGGGGGACTGGGCGTCGAGGACGAGAATCAGATCGCAGGCCATGAAGTGACGGCGACCATGAACAGGAACGGCGCCGGGGAAAAACCAAAATCCGACTGGCGCCGCCGGGCAGTATGGGCGTGCATGTCCGGCCTCCGATTCCATGAGCGCTGTTTCCGTCTTTGCTCCGGCCAAGTTGAACCTGTTCCTCGCGATCACGGGACGGCGGCCGGACGGGTTTCACGACCTGGTGTCGGTGGTGGCGCCGCTGACGTGGGGCGACACGGTGCGGGCGGAGGCGGGGACGCCGGGGGAATTCACGCTGGCCTGCGACGATCCGGCGGTGCCGACGGACGAGACGAACCTGATTTTGCGGGCGGCGCGGGCCTGGGCGGCGGCGACGGGTTGGGCGGGCGGCGCGAGGTTTTTTCTGGAGAAGCGCATCCCGATGGGCGCGGGCCTGGGGGGCGGGAGCAGCGACGCGGTGGCGGCGTTGAAGGCGCTCGAAGCGCTGGCCGGACCGGAGGTGCGACTCGCCCCGACGGCGCTGGCCGGGGTGGCGGCGGGGATCGGATCGGATTGTCCCTTGTTCCTGACCGGCGGGCCGGCGGTGATGCGCGGGCGGGGCGAACGGGTGGGGGCGCTGCCGCCGGAACCGGCAGGGCGGCTGACGGGGCGGCGGGTGCTGGTGTTCAAGCCGGGCTTCGGCATCCCGACGCCGTGGGCCTACGGGCAATTGGCGGCGGGCGCGCCGAAATCGTATTTGCCGGCGGAATTCGCGGAGGCGCGGCTGGCGGCGTGGTTGGCGGATCCGGAGGCGCCGGCGGAGGCGCTGCTGCTGAACACGATGGAGGCACCGGCCTTCGCGAAGTTCGTGGCGCTGCCGGCGCTGCTGGACGAGTTGCGCGAGCGCTTCGGCCTCGCGCCGCGGATGAGCGGGAGCGGGAGCGCGTGTTTTGCCTTGCTGGAGGAGTCGGCGGATGCGGGTCCGGCGGTCGCGGCGATCCGGGCGGCGTGGGGGCCGTCGGTTTTCGTGACGGAGGCGCGTCTGGCATAAATCCTCATTGACCCGTCCGGCGGCGAACGCGTTATCGACGGGCGCGGACCGCGCGAACCCCCTTGGCGCGGGCCGCACCCCGTATTTCGAAAATGGATTCCCGCGCGAAGAACGAGATCACCGTGCAAGGCATCGCCGCCTCGCAGGGGATCGCGTATGGACAGATCTTTGTCTACGTGCAGAGCGACGTGGAGGTGCCGACCTACCAGGTCGAGCCGGAGAAGCGGATCGACGAAGTGGGGCGGTTCGACCGGGCGTTGATCGCGACACGGCAGCAGGTGACGCGCATCAAGAACGAGGTGGAGAAGAACATCGGCCCGGAGGAGGCGGCGATCTTCGACGCGCACCTGATGGTGCTGGAAGACGAGGCGTTGATCGGGGAGACGATCCGGGAGTTCGAGGCGTCGGGCTGCAACATCGAGAGCTGTTTCCACAAGGTGTCGTCCCGCTACGTGCAGGCCTTCGCGGAGATCGACGACGAGTATCTGCGGGAGCGGGCGGCGGACCTGCGCGACGTCGCGCAGCGGGTGCTGCAGAACCTGCTCGGGCAGGCGGAGAATTCGCTCAAGCGGCTGGCGGACCAGCGCATCGTGGTCACGAGCGACATCTCGCCGTCGGAGTCGGCCTCGCTCGACCGGTCGGCGGCGCTGGCGCTGGTGATGGATTCGGGCAGCAAGACGAGCCACGCGGTGATCGTGGCGCGCTCGATGAAAATCCCCTCGGTGGTCGGGGTGCGCAACCTGACCAAGCGGGTGAAGCACGGGGACTGGGCGATCGTCGACGGCTACGACGGCATCGTGATTCTCAATCCGTCGGAGAGCACGCTGTTCCGCTACGGCAAGATCCAGGAGCGGAAGAAGTCGTTCGAGGCGCGGCTGCTCGAGGTGAACCGGCTGCCGGCGGTGACGCTGGACGGCGTCTCGGTGGCGCTGCTGGCGAACATCGAGAAGGCGGACGAGGTGACGCAGGCGCGGAATTTCTTCGCGGACGGCGTGGGCCTCTACCGGACGGAGTTTCTGTTTCTCCATTCGGCGCGGGTGCCGAGCGAGCAGGAGCAGTTCCTGGACTACAAGGCGGTGGTGGCGGCGATGGCGCCGCAGCCGGTGATCATCCGCACGCTCGATCTCGGCGGCGACAAGCCGATGACGGGCAAGACGGACCTGTTCCCGAAGGAAAACAATCCGTTCATGGGCTTCCGGGCGATCCGGTGGTGCCTGGACAACGTGGAGATTTTCAAGGACCAGCTGCGGGCGATTTTGATGGCGAGCGCGCACGGCAAGGTGCGGCTGATGTATCCGATGATCAGCGGGGTGGAGGAGCTGACGCGGGCCAACGCGGTGCTGGCGGAGTGCCAGCGCGAGCTGCGCGAGCGCGGGGTGCCGTTCGACGACGCGATGGAGGTCGGCACGATGATCGAGATCCCGAGCGCGGCGGCGACGGCGGACCTGCTGGCGCAGCAGTGCGCGTTCTTCAGCATCGGGACGAACGACCTGATCCAATACATGCTCGCGATCGACCGCGGCAACGACCGGATCGCGCACCTCTACGAGCCGACCCACCCGGCGGTGTTGCGGATGATCGCGCGGGTGGTCGAGGAGGCGCACAAACGCAAACTGCACGTGAGCGTGTGCGGCGAGATGGCGGGCGACCCGGTCTACGCCCCGCTGCTGCTGGGACTCGGGGTGGACGGACTGAGCATGTCGCCGGCTTGGCTGCCCTCGGTCAAATACCTCATCCGCTCGATGACGATGGCGGATGCGCGGGCGCTGGCGGCGGAGGCCATGGCGCTGAGTTCGGCGAAAGAAATCTACGCCCGCTGCGATGCGTTCTACCGCGCGCGGGTGAAGATGGACTGACGGGGGCGCCGCCGATGCGTGCCGGTAACAGGCGAGTTACAGCGGGCGGTTTGCGAATTTTCGCCGGGTGCTTACCCCGTTCCGTGTTTTCCCGATGAATTTCCTCCGACCGAGTCTGCGGTGCGCGTTCCTGCTGGCGGCGGCGGGCGCGGCGGGTCTGCTCGCCGGGTGCGGCAATGTTTTCGTGCCGAAACACAAGGTGCTGGTCGACGCGATCGCGGCGAAGGGCAGCGCGTTCAAGCCGTCGGGGACGTCCTACCGGCTGGTGGCGAAAAAGGCGGTCGTGTCCGGCACGCCGGCGCGGGTCGAGGTGATCAAGGCCTGCGTCGACGCGGCGCTGGGGCAGAAGGGGATGTTCGAGGCGCCGCCGAACGTGGCGCCGGAAATCTACATCGAGGTGAGCTACGGCGTCGACGCCACGCCGCGGGTGGATGCCTCGGCGCGCGAGACGTTTTTGCAGATGTCGGCGCGGGCGAATCCGGGCAAGTCGCTCGAGCGCGCGACGGGTGCGGAAATCTGGGACGTGCGGGTGGCGGTGCTGGGCATCGCGGGCCGGATCGAGACGGCGATGCCGCTGCTCTGCGCGGTGGCGGCGGACAATCTCGGGGCGGACACCAAGTTCGAGACGAAGCGCGAGGTGCCGCAGAACGAGCCGGCGATCGCGGCGGTGCGCTCGACGGCAATCAAGACCCTCGAGGGCGGCGCGGCGGTGGCGCCGCAGGCCGCGCCGGCAGGGGCGGATGCGAAAAAGGACGCGGCCGCGGCCGTCACGCCGGTGACGACGAAGTGAGCGCGGCGGCCAAGGCGCTGGCTGCGTCGGCCCAGGTGGGCAACGGGCGCGAGATCGCCTCGTGGCAGAGCCGGTCGTGGAGCGCGTCGTCGGTGAGAAGCTGGCGCAACGCGTCCCGCCAGGCGGCGTGATCGCCGAGCCTCACCGGGAGGCAGCCGCCGCCGGCGGTGTTCTCGCGGAGCACGGGCAGGTCGGAGCAGACGCAGGGCACCCCGCGCCAGAGCGACTCGAGCAGGGGCAGGCCGCAGCCCTCGGCGATCGTGGGAAAAGCCGTGGCGCGGGCGGTGGCGTAGAGGTCGGCGACGACGGCGTCGGTCGCCGCCTCGTGGAACCGGAGCGACGCACCCCGGGTGCCGTGCAGGGCCCGGAGGCGGGCGACGATCGGCGCGCCGAAGTGCGGATTGACGCGGCCGACGACGTGGAGTTCGAACACGAGGCCCTCGCGCCAGAGCGTCTCGCACACCTCGAGGAGGAAGAGCTGGTTCTTGCGCGGCTCGACGATGCCGAGGCAGAGCAGGCGGGGCGGCGTGACGGCGGGCGCGGGCGCGGTGTTGCGCGGTTCGCGGTGCGCGTCGGCACCGAGCGCGAGCACGTCGACGGGGGGAGTCCGCTCTAGACCCGCCCAGCGCCAGAAGCCGAGCAACTCGTCGCGGCTGGCGCGGGACACGGCCCAGACCCGGTCGAAGCGGGCGAGGAGTTTCAGGTAGCCGGGGTGGCGGCCGACGCTCCGGGGCCAGGTGATGTGCGGGTGCTTGAGGGGGATCGCGTCGTGGAAGATGGCCGCGAGGCGGCAGCGGCGGCGGTCGAGAAAATCGGTCCAGCCGGGCCGTTCTTCCTCGGAGAACAGCTCGGCGGTGAGCAACCAGTCGGTCGACCGCAGCGGGTGGGTGCCGGGCGACGCGAAGTCGCGGCGGGCGCCGTCCCACGCGACCGCGGTCGCGCGGTGGCCGAGTTCGTCGCGCAGCCGGGCGCTGACCCGGTTGAGGCCCGAGCGGTGGCGGGCCGGGCCCGTCTTGGTCGTGTCGAAAAAAATCATGCCGAGGCGGCCGGCGCCGGCGGGGCGGCGGGCGCGGGGGCCGAGGGCGGCGCGGCGATCGTGGCCTCGAAGAGCGCGAGCAGGCGGGCGGCGTTGCGGTGGGCGTCGAAGTTGTCCTCCACCCAGCGGCGGGCGGCCAGGCGGAGTTTCTCGGCGAAGATGTCGTCGGTGGCCAGGCGGCGGAGCGCCGCGACCCAATCCGAGGGCAGGTCGACCGGAGCGACGAGGCCGGTGGTGCCCTGGGTGATGGCTTCGGTGGTGGCGGCGGCGGGCGAGGTGACCACCAGCACGCCGACGGACATGGCCTCGGGAATGACGTTGGGCAGGCCGTCGCGGTCGCCGCTCGGCGCGATGACGCCGGTGTGCAGGAGCACATCGGCCCAGGCGAGCTGGTTCCAGACCTCGTGCTGGGGCAGGTGGCCGGTGAAGGTCACCAGGGCGCCGATGCCGAGGTGCCCGGCGAGTTTTTCGAGGGCCGGCCGGAGCGGACCGTCGCCGACGATGCGGGCGGTGAAGGCGACGCCGGCGGCGCGGAGCGCGGCGTAGATCTTGAGCTGGTGGTCGAGGCCCTTCTTCTCGACGAGGCGGGCGACGCAGACGAGCTGGAGCGCGGTGCGCGGGCGGCGGAGGGGTTTGAGGGCCGGCAGGCGCTCGAGGCCGCGGCGGATGCAGACGATGCGGTCGGGGGGCAGTCCGCGGTCGGCGAGGGCGCGGCGGCCCATCTCGGTGGAGGTGTGGACGAAGGCGGCGTGCTCGAGTTTGTCGCGCAGCCACCAGTCGCCGCCGTGTTCGAAAATATCATACGCGTGGGCGGCGGCGCTGAAGCGGTGGCCGTCGAGGCGCCAGAGCAGCCACGCGGCGGTGGCGGGGGCACCGCCCCAGGCGGCGTGGACAAGGGCGGGGCGGAGGCGGCGGAATTCGCCGGCGAAGAGGCAGGCGAAGCCGGCGCCGAGCATGTTTTCCCAGAAATTGAGCCACGACGGGGCGCGGCGGGCGAAGAGACCGGCGAGCAGCTGGCGCAGGACCTCGGGGCGGCGCGAGGCCTCGTAGGGAATCATCCAGAGCAGCGTGAGCAGGCGCCACTTGTTGAAGCGGGCGACGGGCAGGCCGCGGAAGGTGCCGCCGCCGCCCCAGAGGGAGTAGAGGCGCATCGCGACGCCGTGCTTCTGCATGGCGATGATTTCGCGCTGGAGAAACGTCTCCGTGTTTTTCGGGAACGTGGTGAAAAGGTAGGCGATGACGGGCGGCGGGACGGACAAAGTGCGCGGAAGCTAGAACGCCGCGCGAGAGGCGGGCGAGCGGATAGATGACGAACGCCGCGGCGGACCGGGTTGCGGCGAATCGCGGTTGTCCCGCCGGGCGGCGGCGGCCGAAAGGGCGGCCGGCGCCGGTGCTACCGGTCGGCTCCCGGGCCGTTGGCCGGCGGGAAGGGCCGGCGCGTCAACGGGACACCGGCGACGCTGTTGGCAAGGGCGACGAGTTCGTCGATCACGACGGTCGGGTCCTCCTCGTAGCGGAGTTTGAGGAAGTTTTCCCGGGCGGCGGCGTAGGTGTCGGGCTCGGCCATCCAGCGGTCGACGAGCCGGGCGAAGTCGGCGGCGGACTCGATCTTCGGGGCGGCGGCGCCGTTGCGGAAGAATTTCCACGTGAGCGTCTCCTGGGGCATGATGCCGCCGAAGGCGTTGAAGACGATCGGGCACTTGAAGTGCAGGGCCTTGGCGCAGGTGGTGGTGCCGCCGCGGGTGACGATGACATCGCTGACCTGCATGAAGAGGTGGACGATGTCGGAGTAGCCCTCGATGTAGCAGGAGAACTCGGGGTGGATGGCGCGCCAGTGGAGGAGATCGTTGTAGGCGGCGCGGTTGCGGCCGCAGATGATGATCGCCTGCACGCGGTCGGCGTGGCGGAGGAGGGCGGGCAGGAGCGCGGCGTGGTTGTTGGCGCCGTTGGTGCCGGTGGCGAGGAAGACGGTGAACTTGCCGCGTTCAAGGCCGAGGCGCTTGGTGAGGAAAACCTGCCGGTCGACGGGGCCGAGCGTCTCCAGGTGCGCGCGCGGCAGCATCAGGTAGCCGCGGACGGTCGCTCGGTCGGGCGGGATGCCGCACTTCACCGCGTAGTCGCGGGCGGTGGGGGTGCGGGAGACGTAGAGGTCGACGGTCGGCTCGATCCAGTTGCGGGAGTAGCCCCAGCCGCCGGAGAATTCGCCGCAGTAGGTGGCGCAGCGCACCTGCGCCGGGCCGAGGAGCCGGCGGGCAAGCTGGAAGTAACCGCGGTTGAGGCAGTCGTGGACGCTGAAGACGAGGTGGGGCCGGTAGTCCTCCAGCACGGTGCGGTAGTAGGCGCCGCCGAAGGTGACGGAGCGGCGATTGAGGTAGCTGAGCGCCTCGACGAGGGCGTAGAAGACCTTGTGCATCCAGGGGGCGCGGCGCTGGATGCGGTTGTAGAGATTCACCCCGGTGCGGTTCACGACCGAGGATTTCTCGAGCATCTGCTCGATGCGGACGTCGACCTCGTGGCGGTAGAGCTGGAAGCACCACTCGGCGAACGCGACGGCGCGGGCGTCGTGGCCGCCGCCGGTGCTGGAGGTGAGGACGAGTATCCGGATTTTGGACATCAGGAGGGGACGGCGGGGCCGGGCCGGCGGACCGGCGGGCGCGGACGGAAATCGGGGCGGCGACGGTCAGACATCGAAGTAGCGCGCCTGGATGCGGCGGTTGAGGTCGAGGGAGCCGAAGCGGGCGAGGAAAGGGCCGGCGACGGCCTGGAAGAAGCGGCCGGTGCGGACGGTGGCGCTGCGGCGGCGCAGGAGCGCGCGGCGGAGGGCCGCGGCGGCATGGGCGGGCGGCGGGCCGGAGCGCATCATTTTTTCGAAGGCGGCCCACGCGCGGGCAAGGCGCGGCGACGCTTCGCCGGAGGGCCGGCGCACGGCGCCTTCGAAGTCGGTGCGGTAATCGCCGGGGCGCACATCGAGGATGACCACGCCGGTGCCGGAAACCTCCAGCATGAGGCTCTCGTTGAGGGCGGTGAGGCCGGCCTTGCAGATATTGTAGGCGCTCTGGAACGGGAGCGGGAACTCGGCGGCGAGGGAGGAAATGTTGACGAGCGCGCCGCGGTTGCGGGCGAGCATCGGGCGGAGCGCGGCGTGCGAAAGGGCGGCGGTGTGGACCAGCATCACCTCGAGCTGGCGTCTCCACTCCGCGAACGCGGTGCCGGCGAAGGTGCCGAAGAGCCCGAAGCCGGCGTTGTTGACGACGAGGTCGAAACCGCCGGCGGCCTGTTCGGCGGCGGCGAAGGCCGCGAGGGCGGCGGCCTCGTCGCCCAGGTCGAGGGCCACGGCGTGAAACCGACCGGGATGGGCGCGGACGAGCGGTTCGAGCCGGGCGAGCTCGCGCGACGTGCCCCAGACCTGCACGCCGTCGGCGAGCAGCATCGCGGTGAAGGCGAGGCCGAGGCCGGTGCTCGCGCCGGTGACGAACGCGGTGCGGTAGTGGTCGGAGACGCGGGCAGCGGCCACAGTCAGGCGACGCGTTTGAAGACGAGGGCGACGTTGGCGCCGCCGAAGCCGCTGCTGTTTTTCACCACGATCCCGGCCTGGCGCGACTCGGTGGCACGGGGGAGGTTGAGGTCGGCACATTCGGGGTCGACCTGGGTGAGATGGGCGCAGCCGGGGATGAATCCTTCGCGCAGGGCGAGCGCGCAGAAGGCGCTCTCCATGGCGCCGGCGAGCGAGAGACCGTGGCCGGTGAGGGCCTTGGTGCTGCTGACGGCGACGCGGGGCAGGTGCTCCTTGAAAACGGTGCGGAGGGCGCGGGCCTCGGAGACGTCGCCGATGAGCGTCGAGGTGGCGTGGGCGTTGACGTAGTCGACCTGGCCGGGTTCGACGCGGGCGGCGCGGAGCGCGTTGGTCATCGAGGCGGCGGAGCCGCTGCCCTCGGGGTGGGAGATGGCGACATTGTAGCCGTCCGAGGCCTGGCCCCAGCCGAGGACTTCGGCGTAGGGCGTGACGCCGCGGCGCGCGACTTCGGCTTCGCTTTCCAGCACGAGGGCGACGGATCCGCCGGTGCCGACGAAGCCGTCGCGCTTGGCGTCGAAGGGACGGGAGGCGACGGCGGGGTCGGTCTGGAGCGAGAGGGTGCGCATGCCGGCGAAGGGCAGGATGGCGTCCGTGTTGCCGTCCTCGGCGCCGACGACAAACATGCGCTGCTGGCGGCCGAGGGCGATGTCGTCGAACGCGTAGCCGAGGGCGTGGGCGGAGGAGGCGCACGCCGAGGAAAAACCGCAGGAGGCGCCCTGGATCTTGAACGCGGCGATGAGGTTGAAGTTCAGCGTGCCGGCGATGGAGGCGACGATGCCGAGCGGGGAACAGCGCATGACGCCGAGCTTGGTCAGGCGGTCATGGTGATAGTGGAGGAGATAAGGCGAGCCGGCGGAGGCGGCGTAGAGACCGGTCTCCGGCCGGGAGATGTCGGGCTCGGTCAGTTTGGCGTCGGCGACGGCCTGGAGCATCGCGCAGTGGGCGAAGAGGCCGTTGGGCGCCATGGTGCGGAGCAGCTCGCGCTTGATCCGGTAGGCGGCGGGAAAGGTCCAATCTTCGGGGTCGGGCGAGTCGGTCGTGAAATCCTTGACCGTGCCGATGACTTTGACGGGGACGTCGGGCTTCTGGAACGGCGGGTAGACCTCGAAGCCGTGGCGAAGGTCGCGGAGGCTGCGGCTGACGGTGGCGGCGTCGTTGCCGATGCTGGTGACGAAACCGAGGCCGGTGATGAAAACTCGAGGCATGCGTGCGGGCGGGTGCGGCAGGCGCACGCGCGATGATGTTGGGTCGCAGAGCAAAGGGCGCCGCGGCGGGTCGGTCAACGCGGGAGGCGACGCGGAGCGCGCGGGTATTTATGCGCGTCGGCGCGGGGTGCCGACCCGGGGCGGCGGGGGCGAGGCCGGACCGGGCCGACCGGGCAGTCGGGCCGGGTCGATTGCGGACGCAGCCCCCCGGAGCGCCGGCGGGCGGCAGTGGTAAATCGGACGGCTCCCGGATCGGGAGCGCGTGAATCAGGCGTTGATGGCGGCGCGCAGCGGGGGCTGCGGCGCAGGGGCCGCCGCATCGGGGGCCGGGGTGTCGGTGCCGTTGACGTGGCCCACGCCGTTGATCGGCACGGGAGCGTCGGCGGCGGCGACGATGCCGAAGGTGAGGGTGATCTCCTCGGCGATGACGGCCTTTTCCTGACCGACCCGAATGGACCCTTCGAACGTCGCGAGCGGCATCTTCATGCGCTTCGGCTTGATCGACAACGTGAGGATGTCGCCGGGCTTGCAGACCCGGTGGGCGCGGACGCCCTCGCAGCCCGTGAAGAAAATCGTTTGCGGACTGACGACCTTGCCGGGTTCGGTCGGTGCGCCTTCGAGCAGATAGAGCACCGCGAGCTGGCCGAGGGCCTCGAGCATGATCGAGGCGGGCATGACCGGGTTGTCCCTGAAATGCCCCTGAAGGAAGAACTCCTGCCCGGTGATCTTGTATTTGCCGTTGGCGGCCGTGGAGCTGACGGAGGCCTCGTTCAGGAACAGGAAGGGCGGCTGGATCGGCATGACGGCCGCGACGTG
>JACCEB012086041.1_pt1 | contig 18414 bp, 25 predicted proteins | sample 7454761 | NCBI WGS metagenome assembly JACCEB01 (sample SAMN15323454, study PRJNA562643) | freshwater metagenome | isolation source: river surface water | place: USA:Blue River Watershed | collected 2017-08-18 | reverse complement strand
TCTAATCGATAAACCTAAAGAATTATTAGAATTTATTAACGATTGTTTAAAACCTAAAGACATTGAAAAAAAGAAATATGGTGAAGTCTTCACTCCTATGCCTTTAATTTATGAAATGATTGATAAAAAATCTCCTGAATATGAATCACTTTATCAGGATATTATAAAAGTTGGTGAGTATGTGAAAGAATAATTGTACTATATCTTTTATCTATAGTTAGGATTCCAATTATTCAATCCATTCATAAAATCTATTACAAAATCATCTTTTACAACATTATTTTTGATAAAAGATGCATGACCATAATCAATAATCCATATATCATCTTCATATTCTATGAAATTATATCCAGTTATATCAGGATATTCAATTCCATTATCATACAAAACCTTAATTATTTTACGAATTTTATCAAATATATAATCAGGTACTTTATCAGCACCATTTCCATAAAAATCTGATATACACATATTATTCACTTTTTCCATTGACATTATGCATGAACTCTTATCATATTCTATAATACTAGGTGTTTTTACTAATTGTAAATCATAAACATATCTATGTACATTATATTCATTATTATTAACACCTAATTTTATATAACCATTATCCTTTTGCATTTTCTTTTATAAATTATATATATAATATACTCTAAATATTATTTTTCATTTTTTATAATATATCAATAAAAATACAATCATTGACCCCAGTTTATGGCATAGGCGCCTCTCCAAGCCGCCACGTTCCGAAGGAACGTTAATCACAGATTCATTGGCCAAATATCTTATAATTATAAGTGAAATATTTATTTAGATAAAATTATTATTTTTATAAAAATAATATAATTAATTTATATTTTTTATATTAATTATATATATAATGTCATCCAATTTAGATAAAATAGAAAATGATACTAAAGAAGAAGTATTACCGCATAAAGAAGATAACCCAAATAAATCAGTAATTTCAGTAATTAAAAGTTGGTTTAGCACAAATAATAAACCAATTATTGTAAAAGAAGAAGTCGTTATTGATAATGAAAAAAAATTAGATAATGAAAAACCATTAGATGATGAAAAAAATACAGTAGAGGAAACAGATAATAAAATTACAGAAACACTTGATGTTCTTGTAGAAGAGATTGAAACAAGAAAACAAAAGACTTTTATTGAGAGAATATTTTCATTTATGTTAAGACCGTGCTCCGCTTAAAAATTAGTATGATAATTCCACTGGCAAAATCTTTCAATTACTATTTGTATATCTAAATGGTACAGCAATATGGATTATTTTATAATTTAATATCTTTCTAAATACTTATGTAAATACTCTTTACATTATTCATCCTCTTTTCTAGTGAATAACTATATCATTAAATCTTTTTACAATCATCACTCTTCATCCAATAACATTAACGCCATTGCAGCATAATTATGCAAATCTAATAATGTATCTCGTATACCTTCATCTTTTACTAAATTAACACCATTCTTTGTTATTGATAAAGAACGCTGTATCTTATCTTCTATTCTCATCAAAACACCTATTACACCATATTTCGCAAACGCATCACCATAATCTGCATTTTTCTTTCTAAATAATTCTAAACCTTCCGTCTGTATCCTCTGCATCTGCTCTACTCTATTCATTTTATACATCATATTATAAAAATTATTTTATATTATTTTTATCCAATTTAGATAATGCACGCTCAAATAATAAAAACATATTTTACTCAATCTTTTTAACCCCAGTTTGTGGCATAGGCTCCCCTACAGGCCGCCGCGTTCCGAAGGAACGCTAAATAAAATATTTTTTTGGAAGTTTTCATAAATTATCTTTTACATATAAAAAATTAATTTTAAGTTATAACATATTTTACATTAAAACATTCTAGATATTCGATAAATACACAAATATAATACTTATTTATTGTAATAATAATTCCCAAAATATTTGTAAATTATTCTGAAAACATTACTTTGTGTCATATACTCTGAAAAATTGCATAATTTTTATCCAATTTAAGTAATTTATGCGCAAATTATGCAAAAATCTGGATAAATTATGCAAAAATGAGGATAAATTATGCAAGTAATTTTTTTTTACACTTTTTTCATTTTCTGAAAAAAAACATATCAGGAAACGGCTTTTTTCAAAAACCATGTTATGCAAAGCATTTCAAAAAACATATCAGGAAACGGCAAAAAAAACGCAAAATTATTCTCAGCATGTCCATTTTTAAGGGTAAAAAAAGGTGAAAAAAAAAGACGTGCTGAGAATAATTTTCCATATCAGGAAACGGGTTTTAAAAATTGAATACAAAAACATGTCAGGAAACGGCAAAAAAACTTTCTCAAAACGGGCCAAAAACTTATCACCAATTTTTTTGGAAAAAATCGTATCAATAAAATTTTAAAAATGTTATTTTTTTAAAAAATATATCGGAAGAGTATTATATTAAAAATGTAAAAAATCTATTTTTCATCACAATAAATTCGGGGCTTGGAAAAATATTTTTACAATGTTATTGAAACATGAAAAAAATTACTTAACAAGGATAAGCATTTATTGTCATTTATTGATATTCGGTTTATCCAAAATAAGTAAGGGATTAAGAAAAAGTAAGAGAAAAAATGTCATTGCATAATTTTTTTTGCTTACTTGGATAAGAGGATAAAATGCTATATTTTTTTACACTTTTTTAGAGAAATTGTATTTAAAATGCGCTACCGTACAGTAAGCTTATCCTCTGTAAGTAATTTTTTTTTAAATTTAAGTAATTTTTCTTTGCAATGAATAAAAAATGCTATTTTTTTATATTTATTCATTATTTAATGTTTATTTATATATAATAATATATATATTATATCATTAATTATTGTTTATCCAAAATAAGTAATTTTAATAAGAATTATGCAAGCCAAAAAAAACATCGGTTTTAGTATTGAAAAACATTTTTCACGATTGGAAAATTTTTTTATTTTAAAAATTAAATTAAATACTAAAATCATGTTTTTTATCATTCCGCGTTTTTTATTTTTTTTAAAAAGTAATATTTTTATCACATATACAATATTTTAATGATTAGAAGAAAGTTAAAAATAAATTTTTATTGTAGAAAAAAAGTTAGCAAAAAAGTTAAAATTTATCCAATTTAAGTAATTTTGTCGTTTTTTCTGCAAGGTTTTTTTACATTAAAATGATTTTTTTTTGGAGATTTTTACTCATTTTTTCAATATTATACATTAAAAAAAAATTAGCAAAAAACGCGGAATGCCTCTCTTTTTTTCTGCAGTGCATAATTTTTCATTTTTAATCAAAATTTATTTTTTTATAAAAAATTATGGTATTTATATAAATTAACAATGAATAATGTAATATATATCATATCATATAATAATGAAATACAATACATACAATGAAGTATAAAATGGCGCGGAATTCCGCGATTTTTTTATTACCATAAATAATGAATATTTTTATTTTTTTATATAAAAATGTATAACATCATGTTAATTAAAAAAAGATATTTTTATATAAAAATATTTTAGCAAAAATTAGCAAAAAATTAGCAAAAAATGAGAAAAATGAAAAAAATTTGCAAAAAATTAGCAAAAAAAGTGAAAATTTATCCATTTTAAGTAATTTTTTCAAAAATTATGCAATGGTATGTCTCAATGTTTTTAATATTTTGTTAGAATAATTGTATTTTTATATACATTAATTTACATTAAAAAATACCAGTGTTTAAAAATTAGCAGAATTGAAAAAGTGTTTTTTTTTTTCTGCAATGCATAATTTTTTTTCTGCAATTTTTTTAAACAATAATTTTATTTTTTTAATATTTTTGTGTTTTTTATTTTCAATAAAATACATTAAATATGTGAAAAATCAAATTAGCAAAAAACGCGGAATACCCTCTTTTTTTCTGCAATGTATATTTTTCGATTTTTATAAAATATTTATTGATTTTTTTTTGAAAATAGTTCAATAGTCAATGAGTATATTTTATTTTTAATAATATATATTTACAATAATATTGAATAAATTATAAACGCGGAATTCCGCGATTTTTTTACCAGTGGCTAACTAATATTTTATTTTTTATAATAAAAAAATATAGTGTTATATGCTAATAAAAAAAGGTCAGTTATTATAAAAAATATTTTAGCAAAAATTAGCAAAAATATATAAAGAAAATTATAATGTAATATATTAATGTATTATCAGTGTAAAAGATGTTTTTATAATACTTCTAAAAAAATTGATATGAAAAGACATCTTGATAGAGTAATCAAATGTCATCGTATCATTGAGTCGTATAAATATAAAGATAATGAACTAGATAAATTATCTCTTTCTCCCATATCTAAAAATGAAATTAAAATTGTTCAATATATAGACCTCAATGATGAGACTGAAGATAAAAAGTTTGAAAATTTTGATGAATATATATCATATATAGATGAAAATAATTCTAGTAATTGTATCTATTGCAATAAAACATTTTTCAGAAAATATGAACTCAAACGTCATCTCAAAAAATGTAAGATGGTTGCAAATAAAACGGAGCCGAACGTAGTTATTAATAATAATATTAATAATGTTAGTAATGTAAATAACGTAAATAATTATCAACAAATTAATAATATCTCTATTAATCTTTATAATGAAAATGAAGATAAAAAAGTAATTGTTCCATTCGACGAAGAGTGGGATATTTCTAATATCGATATTCAAAAAAAAATATTACTATTTCTCTCTGATAATAAATACTCTAAAACAATCGAAGAGATACTTAAAAATGAAAAAAACCTTAATATATTATTCGATAAAAATAGCGATTCTGGATTAATTTATAAAAATGATGTTGATAAATTCACAAATATGAAATCTGATGAAATTATTATATCCGTTATCTATAAACTATATAGTCATCTCAATAAATTCTATGATGAAATAAAAATAAATAATTTTATCACGTCTGACCTTAATTTACATAAAAATACTATTGAACAAAAATATAACGACTTTAATAATGATAAAAATTCAAATGTTAAAAATTATGTTAAAAATATTTTAATTGATATTTTTGAAAAATATGAAGAAAAAATTATTGAGAACTTTTTGGAGTTTGATAAATTTGTATCAACAAATGAAAAAATTGGATATTAAGAGAGGTTATTTTTCATAAAATAAAAATATATTACATATATATGAGTTTATTGGAACTTGTTGATAATCAAAGAACAGATAAAAATACATACCATTCTTATTTAGAATTATATCAAAAATTATTGGAAAATAAAAAAGAATCTGCAAAGAATATTCTAGAAATAGGAATTGGCGATTATTATCAAGGAATAACAAATGGTGGAAGTATTAAATTATGGAATGATTTTTTTATAAATGCTAATATTTATGCATTAGATATTTTACCTATTGATAGTGTTTGGGATGGTATTAAAAATAATAACAAAATAATTTTATATACATCAATAGATGCTTATAATGAAGAATTTGTTGCCAATGAATTTTTAAATAAAAATATTAAATTTGATTTTATTCTAGACGACGGCCCACACAGTTTAGAAAGTATGATAAAATTTATTAAATTATATTCTCAAATAATGGCAGATGATGGAATATTAATTATTGAAGATATACAAGACTGGTCATGGATTGAGATATTAAGAAATGAAGTTCCATTACATCTTAAGCAATTTATTCAAGCATACGATTTAAGATATATCAAAAATAGATATGATGATATAGTATTCACCATAAATAAAAATAAATAAAATAAATTTAATCTTTTAAAAATTTAAAAAAAATGATTTTTTTTAAATCTGTAAAAATATTAACTAATATAATTTAGAAATGCCACCTAAAAAAAATGATAAGCAAAAATTAGGACAATTTATGACCACTAATTATAAATATATATTACAAAATTTATTTATTCCAGATGATGTTAAAAATATTATCGAACCATTCTGTGGCAATGGTGATTTATTAAATTTTGTGAAGGAAAAAGATAAAGATAAGAATAAATATATTATTGAATCTTACGATATTGAACCTAAAAAAGATTTTATTATTCAAAGAGATACTATTAAAAATCCTCCCGATTTTAATAATAAATTTTTATTAACAAATCCACCATATTTGGCCAGAAATAAATGTGATGAAAAAGAATTATATGATAAATACGATGTCAATGATTTTTATAAATGTCATATGAAAGAATTATTAACGAATCGCCCGATGGGTGGTATTTTGATAATTCCTCTAAATTTCTGGTCATCTATTCGTAAAAATGATATCATTCTGCGAAAAGAATTCTTGAAAAGATTTGATATACTACATCTAAATATCTTTGAAGAACAGGTATTTAGCGATACAACCTACACAGTATGCTCTTTTCAATTTCAATTGAGGGTGGAATCTATTATGAAAGAGATAAATATAAGTATATATCCATGCGGAAAAGAGATAAAGACTATTTTAAACGAAAATAATAACTTTATGATTGGTGGACATATATATAATCTTAAAATCGATGAAACATATAAGATAAACAGAATCACAAAAAATAATAAAAATGATGCGAATACAAATATATTAGTGAAATGTATTGACGATAATGAAGATAATAAAATAGGATTATCAATTGTTGATAATAAAGATATATATATCGATAATACACCAAATCTTAGTGCAAGAACATATGCATCATTGATTATAAATCCACCCTTAAATGCTGGACAACAGAAAAAATTGGTTGATAAATTTAATACGTATCTAAATGATGAACGAGAAAAGTATCATTCCCTCTTTTTAACAAATTATCGTGAAAGTAAAGATATCGCTCGGAAAAGAATAAGCTTTGACCTCGTTTATAAAATATGCCAGTATCTTTTAGAAAATTAGAAAGTATTCCACCATTTGATAAATGATGATAAATCATTGCAAAAAATATATTTTTTTCAAAAAATTATAATATATAAAATATATAAAATATATAAAATATGTATATGTATATTCATAAATGAAATCTGAAATCATATCTATAGATGGTGAAAATATAAAGTTTTTTATCGCGGGAAATGCAAAGGAAAATTTCGAAATTATAGATTTGGCAAAGCCCGACGATTTATGGTTCCATGTTGATGACTTACCATCTTGTCATATTATCGCTTCAATATCTGATATTATTGATAATAAATCAAAGAAGGATATAAGATATATTGTTAAACAGGGAGCTCTGTTATGCAAAAAATACTCGAAATATAAATCAGTGTCTAATCTACCAATTACATACACCTATATTTCAAATGTTCATAAAACAGATATTATCGGTTCTGTTATTACAACGAATAGTAAAATTATAAAGATATGAATATATGTATATATAAAAAAATAAATATATAAATATATAAAAATAAAATATAAAAATGGGACGTATAACGAATAATATTTGTAGGAAAATTTTTTATTATCCATTATTATTTATAAAATATATTTGCAATTCTATAATGTTGTTATTTACAAACAAATATGAAAAGGTCTATAAAGATGAAAGGACGCTATGTAATTTATGTAATAATATAGTGGAGTGGAATGATGGTTATTGTTATAAATGTTTGGAATCATTTAATATTTGTATAAATTGTAAAAGAATTCGTATAAAAAAACCTGTTCTAAAAAAAAGTTTTTATGTATATGTATGTAATAAGTGTCCTCGCTATTTTTGTGATAATGTAAGTGAGTGCTCACAAATTGGTTTGGAATGTATTTCGAATGATTTTATTTTACATAAAACAAATTATATAAATGGTAAAATGGATTTAGATTTATGTAGTTGCGGTTTTATACAAAACACTTGAAGAAACTGCATATACTATTATTCATAGTAACTGTACTGCTCAATAATTCAATTGATGCATCTAATAATTTTATAAATTTTTCTTTATCGACAACTTTGATATACTCTAATTCCAATAATAATAATATTATTGCTTTTATAATTGAAATACTATCATTCAGGGTTGTCTTTTCAACAATGCTTATCTTAGTACTATATATATTATAAATATTCTTAGTCAATATTACCAATTTTGGTATATCTGTTAAATCTAATATATTGTCTTCCATTATATTCTCTAAATCTTTCAAAATTGTTGTAAATAATTCTGGAAATTTTTCTGACAAAACTTTCAACAATTTAATATCTTTCTCAGATAATTTTATTTTTAATTCATCTCGTTTTAATTCTGAATTCAAAAATTCCTTTAATGATGTTAAAAAATCGTCTAAATGAATATTCTCTTGATTTATGTCCTCTCCACCCATTATATGAAATATTTAGATTTTTTATTCGTAATAATTATTTAATGATTTATATATTAAATATGTTGCTTCATTCGTATATTTCTTTTTAATTTGGTCATTCTCTATATATGGGAAAAAACGGGGATACGCTTCAAATACTAAATCACCATATTTTGCCGTATTTTTATAAGTTATTGAATTAAATATATAAGATAATACAGATGAATAATATAGGGCCATTGTATAATAAGTATAAAATGCCATATATACATAATTATTCTTTTTTAGTGTCTCGTATTTTCCCATATATGCTTGTATATACTGCTTTACAATTGAATCATTATAAAATTTCTCGGGCGTATTATATAAAAACATCTGCCTTTTTGAATACAATATCTCATATGCCGATAAAGTATATCTCTGCTTTGTAACTGGGTCGTAAAATGTATAAAAGAATAGTTTATTATTCGGTATATATGCACCTGCATTATTCACTGCCGTAATTATATTTGCAAAAAATATTTGATGTTTTATTAAAAATGTTAATGCCTGTAAGTTTGTCTTTATATTTATAGGCGTGTAATCCATATATTATAAATTAAGATTATTTATTCAGATTTTTTTGGGAAAAAGAATTTCATTTTATTTACACCCTCTTTATTTATATCATCAATAATTGTATTTGAACATGTTGACATAAAATTATAATTATTCTTTTTTAAATAATAAAGCGTTCCACCAACGATACCTATTGCTAATAGTGTTTTCTTCATATATATATTCTTAATATTTTATTATAATAATTAAAATCTAATATCTAAAAAAAATAACTATTCTAAGGTGTGCTAAATAAATTATTACTAGTTGGATTATTACTAATTGAACCATCAAACCCATGTTGTATTCCCCATATACTATATGAATTATTATTATTCAGAGGTATATAAAATTTGGAAAATAATTTTGGTAATATTGATGCCAGTGTTATCGGCACAAAATTATTAAAATCATCTTCTATAATAATTAATAACTCTTTTGTAAATTCATCTAAAATACTATTCCCTATTATTTTATCAATTTCATCAAAGACAGGTCCATTCGTGGGCCTGTTAATCTCATTAACAATTCTATTTAATTGTTCGTAATATTCATATGAATAATTATTCGTTGTAAATTTCTCAATAAAATAATCAAATGAACATGCAGGTGGAAATTTAACTTTAATATTTCCAGAAAGATATATTTTTAGAAAATAATAGAATCTCTTCAAATTATTATATTCATTATTCTTCTTCTCTGATTTAAAATCATTGAATAAATTTCTGGGACTAAAAGACTCACCATTTGTTATAGGTAAATTATATCCAGGTGGCGTTGCCCCGCTAAGTGGTGTTCTAGGGGTTGAATTTGCGCTTGTATGCGAGGACATTTCTGTAATTTTAATTTTAATATAATATGTTCAAGATTATTAAAAATTATAAAAAATTATCTATCAATTTTTTTATAAAAATTATAATATAAAGATTAATATATATATAAATATATCATTATATTTACAAAAATGGATTGTATAATATGTTATACAAATGAAATAAATGAAGATAATAAATTTCACTGCTTTGGTTGTAAGCTAACATGTTGCACAACCTGTATGCAAACATATTTAATGGGATGCTCTTCTGACCCTCATTGTTTGAATTGTCGGGCAATTATACCTTATGACCAATATGTTAGAACATTTGATAAAAAATGGAGGCTTAAAAAATACAAAAAACATAAAGAGAACATACTATGGGAAAAGGAACAGAGTTTAATCCCAGTAACTGTTCAAAAAATTGCAAAGATGAAAGATGAAATTATTTTGAATCAACAGAAGAAAGAATTATATGCACAATTACATAAATTGGAAAGAGAAATTGCAGAGGTAAGACGTTTTATTTATAATAAAGATAATAATAAATTAAGTGAAAAATTCAAATATACTCACCGTTGCATAAACGATGGATGTAAAGGGTTTTTAAATGATAAATTTATATGTGATTTATGTGATATAAAAGTATGTAATAAATGCTTTATAGAGAAGGGGGATGCGCATGAATGTGATCCAGAATTGGTTGAAACGTGTAAATTAATAAAGAATGAGGCAAAACCATGTCCTAGTTGTGGGGAATTTATCAGTAAAATAAGTGGATGCGACCAGATGTTCTGTACAATGTGTGGAACCGCTTTTAGTTGGAAAACAGGTACTATTGAGAAGGGTATTATTCATAACCCTCATGCACACACTTTTTTCCAAAATAATCCTGATGCTCTTAATAATTATAATAACAATAATAATAACAATTGTAGAGGACATATTCCTCAACATCAATTAATCGCAAAGTTTCAACAAATTTTACCACCAAATAAGTGGTCTAAATTAAGAAATATCCACCGATATATATCAGAATTTAGACAGTACACTAGAAATAATTATATAAATTTTATTAATAATAATATTGACGAAAATGAAGATATTCGGTATAAACTTTTGCGCAATGAAATTGCTGAAAAACATTTTAAATCGATGCTACATGCACGTAGTAAAAAAACATCTTTTAAAAAAACGATTTATGAAATATTAGTATCTACATCCGAAATTGTTGAAAATTTTTTATGGGCAATCGTTGATGCAGAGGAGAAAGAGGGATTTCATCCCAATGATATTGATAAAATTATGACATTTATTGAAGAATTACGTTGTGATACTAACGATATTATAATTAATGTAGCAAAAGAACATAATTATACAGGTTCTTATGCCATACGTGAAGATTTTTATATAAGGGGAGTATTTTAACGTAATGTCCCCTTAATCTGTGCTATTCTATTTAATGATACTTTATGCAATCTTAATGCCTCTCTCTTGGAAAAATCCGTTATAAACATATTCTCTTCGATATGTTTTAACATCCTATTCTCAAATAAATCACTCGCCTTATTTATGGAGGTTATATAATCATCATTTTTATGATGCATCTGATATATAATACATCTATCAAAATCATATGCAGTAAGTAGGTCTGCCTCCCTCACAATATGATATGCGAGTTGATATTCTCCTATATTTGGAAAACCATTCTTCTTTACTTTTGAATAACTCATTGTCGATATAATCTTCTTTGTAATATCTATCTCCTCTTTTGTTAATTTATCTTCCAAAAAGAGGGTTATTTTATCTATTCCGACTTTCTCATCAATATACTTATGGTCGCACATATCATGCAATATTGCAGATGTATAAATTATATTCTTCTGATTCTCTAAATACGGATTTTGGGGTAATTCTGATTTAAATATCTCATTTGCATAATAAAATACATTCATACTATGGTTTATAGAATGAGACTCATCTATGTTATACTCCTTACAAGTTAACAATACATAATGAAATAGATAATTCAATAAATTCATTTCTTCTACTATTATATAATAAATTTTACTTTATATCGATGAATTTAATTCTATTAAATCTAAAATATGATTAAATGCTTTTACTACTGTATCATTTGCATATAATTTTACTTTGGTATATCCCCATTGCGTTTCATTTTTAAATAATAAAACATCCTCGTATAAACTTATTTTATCAACTGATAGTAAATTATTTATTGATACATAGGAATTTCTATTATTGTTTAAATCTCTTATAAAATTTTTTAAATTATTTACTATAATACCGTCTAATAAATTTACTGTGCATTTTTTCTCTGCAAATAACTCGTTGATATCTTTATCTATAAATTTAAGCGTGAAGATTAATATTTTTTGATAATTTTCAGTATTCATCTGTGTATCCAGCTCTACGTAATAATCTATTTTCATATATTATTACTTCACGAAAAAAAATGATTTATTTTTACTAAATATTTTATTATATTATCTAAAATAATATAGTTGTAAAAGTTGTAAAATGATAAAATTAATAGTAAAAGATAATAATCCAATATTTGTCGAAAATAGAGTGATTAAAGAATCAAAGGTTATACAATCTATCATTCAGGAAAATGATAATAATTATGACGATGAAATAAATATTCCAACTATTGATTTGAAAAATATGATGTGGATATTACATTTCTTAACACAATATGCCGAAAATCCATTTCCAGAGATACCGAAACCGATAAATTCCGATAATATATGTGATTATGTTCCACAATTTTATGCAAATATGATTTCGGAACTAAATGATGATGAGCTATCGGAACTTATATGTAATGCGAATTACTTACATATTGATCCAATACTGGATGTTTTGTCCCTTGAATTCGCAATACGATTAAAACGTATTCCTGTTGTTGTTCTAAATCAATTATTAGAATCAAATTCACAAAAAGAAAAAATTGACTAATATTATAGTATGTCCGATTTTATTATAAAAAATTTCGTGAATCGTGAAAGTTTTATAAAAGATAAATATACATGCTCGCGTAAAGGTTATGGTGATAATATTTCTCCTGCTATATCATGGAAAAAAAATAGTAAATGTGGCTCATATGCACTTATTTTTGAAGATATCGGTTTGAACGGAAAACCATTCTTTGTTCATTGGTATGTTCCGTATATATCATGCGAAATAAATGAAATTGATGAGTTGCAGAATGGTGTTCCTATTAATTATCCTAATAAATTTATTCAGGGTAAAAATTCTTATGAAATATTTGGATATATTGGCCCGTGCCCACCCTCCAATGGGTCAAAACATATGTATCGATTTATATTGTATGAGTTAGGAGGAAAGATAAATCTGAGTAATGAATTATTGGAACCAATGTTCTCAACTGATTTTGAAAAAGTTTTGAAAAAACAAAAAATAAAAATTTTGAAGAAAAATATTATCGATTCCTATTTCTCTAAAGAATAAATCTAAATATAAATATATATGAGTAATATACGTTCAAACAATTCTATAGTATCTGTTATCTGTTCTCATGGTTCTAGAATAAAATGTTTTTTAAAACAATATAATATACGATATGATTATATAGACCAAGTTGTAAGAATAGAATTAGTAAATGGAAATTATAAAATTTTTATAGATAATGATAAAAAATATGATATTAATCAAACAAATAAAAACACTATAAATTATAATTATATATTTTATATTTTTTCATGTCAAAGAGATAAATATTCTGAAGAAATAAATAATAGTCCACGTTATAATGAAATAGGACAGGATACTTTAAATAAAATTAAACAATCTCTACCAGAAAATCCGGACTATCTATTTTCAAGTGATTTAAAACGTTCTGCAATTGATTTATATATGATATATGAAGACTATATACTGAATCAATCTAGACAAATTATAATATTACCATGTTCTCATCCAACATATCCAGGATCAGATAAATGTAACGGTAAAGCATCTTTACGTAGAAATATACCATACCCTGCGTCATATGCAAAATATGATAATTTACGTAATTGGAAATATTATGAAGATTTTTACGGCAAAGGTAAGAGAAGAATAGGAGAAGTATCTACTCTTTCATCATTCGCGACAGCTCCTTTTAGTACAAGAAAACATTGTAGTCATACTACTTTTATAATGGAAGCCATAAAAATAATCAATAACCGTTAATTTTAGATATATTATCGATTCCTATTTCTATAAAGAATAAATCTAAATATAAATATATGAATAATTGCAAAGGAATAACAGCAGATAGTATAAAAAAAGATTTATTTTGGTATAGTAAAAACACAAAAAAATTATATGATCTGATTTCAAATAAATGTAAATTAAAGTTTCCATTGAATACAGAAACAAATGGTACATTATTACATGCAATTGCAGTTGGAAATTTTGTATCACCTCGGATTAAAAATATATCAACAGATTTTAATAATTTAATTACGTATATTAACAATAATAAACGGAATGAATTTGTTAAAATATTATCACAAATTGATTTAAATAATCTAAAAACAGTGGGTGGAAAAACACCTCTTGATTTAGCAATTACTGCGGGAACGAATAAAAATGTTAAAAATAGAGATACTGTTTTATTATTTAAAACAATGCTTGAAGAGGCTATTGCGTTAAGGAGTAGTAATAAAAATACAAATAGTACAATAAGCATAACAAATAGTACAATAAGCAAAACAAATAGTACAAAAAGCATAACAAATGCAACAAGTACAACAAATAGTAAATCAAAAAATCAATTAAAAGAAGAAATAACATCTGTTATCTGTTCTCATGAATCTAGAATAAAATGTTATTTAAAAAAATTTGGTATAATGAATTATACGAAAGATAAAATTGTAAAAATAGAATTCTATAACAGTTCTGTACAAAAAATTGAGATAGAGAATTCTAGTGTATATAAAAAAAATAGTATGAAAAGAATTAATAATAATGTTAAAAGAATTAGTAATAATATGAATTATAAATATATATTTTACATTTTTTCATGCCAGACAGATGATTATGTAAAAAATAATAAAATAAATTCTGACCCAAGTTATAACAGTGTAAATAGAACAAATACAAATGGGCTTACAGTTTCTGAAAAAAAAACTGTTATAAATTCTTTAGCTAAAATTAAACAATCTCTACCAGAAAATCCGGACTATCTATTTTCAAGTGATTTAAAACGTTCCATGATTGATATTATTCATATGTATCCAAATAAAGAAATTATAGTATTACCATGTTGTCATCCAACATCTGATGGATTAAATAGATGTAATGGTATTCCATCATCATTTAAAAATACACCAGGACAAAATTCATTACGTAATAATATTATTTGGATATATTATGAAAATTTTTATAGTGGTAAGAGGAGAACTGGGAAAATTTTATCTAATAATCCCACCCCTACTAGTGGTATTTTTTCAAGATTATCAAAAATGCAAATTAAAATACCTGCGTTTGGAAGAAAACATTGTAGTAATACAACTTTTATAGACGAAGTGGTTGAAATAATTAAAAAAGAAAAGTTAGCAGAGACATCATATAATATCAAATATTAGATAAATAATCAATAACCGTTTATCTTAGATATATTTAAATTAACAAAGAATTTATATGCATCGCTTTTCCTACTATTATAAATATCAATAATATACGACTCTACTGTCTCCTGTATATCTTCATTCTTTACATACTCCTCGTATTTTTCGTTTATAATTATCGTCTCTTTTAATATACTTTTCACATCCATTACCTTATCCATTTTTAACACCTCATTTTTCATTTTTATTAATTCATGAAAAAGCTTTTTCATAGTCATATTTATTAAATCCCTCTTATCCAATTTTATGTACTTATTTGAAAAATTATAAATATATACAACATCCTTATCTATGAATACATTCAGATTTAGATCATTCTCTAGCACTTTTCTCAATAAATCTGTGTATTTATTCTCTGATAATACAAGTATCTTTTTTACAAATATATCTATATGATCGGTATTCCACTCTTTGTCAAAAGATAGTGGAAAATCAATTTTCCTACAATAGTTTTTTATATGTTCTTTTAGGAGATAATCGTTAGCATATGATTTATCACAGTATTCGCACTTTACCTCATTTTTAACCCTATCATCCTTCCTTATTAATGATAATTCCTTTAATTCATTCTCATTATACCCAAAAGATTGCAACTTCTTTTTACACGGGTTTTTTCTACTTATATGATATTCAATCGAACTTCTTCGGTCTGTTAGATAACCGCATCTCATGCACTCATAATTATTATTCATTTATAATAATAATTATTATGTTTTTAAAATAAAAAATAAAAAATAGAAAATAAAAAAAAATTGATTTTTATTTTTTTTTAATTTTAACATTATTATTTAAGAATACAAAAAAAAATCAAAATGGAAACCGTTGTCGCAAAAAGTACTGAAACCAAGAAGAAGACCAAGTCTTCAAAGAAGAATGTTGATGAAACCCCAATTGTTGAAGAAACAGCTGTTGTTGAAACAACTATTGCTGAAGCCGCTGCTGATGCAGTAGCTGAAGCTGCAGATGAAGAAGAATCAAATGATTTCCTCCTAGAGGAATCAGATGCAGTTTTACTTGAGAAGGAAAAACTATTAGTCCAAGCTTTCATAGAAGGTGTCGGAAAAATAGTTGAAACTTCAAAGAGTATCAAATCTTTTTCATTTTCAGACAAAGAATTACGTAAAGAATTCTTAGCTGCAAATAAGTTATTACAAAAGGCGATGGTGTCGTTTAATACTTATGCCATGGAAACTCTTGAAAAGAGTTTAACTGCTTCTGAAAAAATCAGTAATGGTAAAAAGAAGAAGAAGGTCTATAATGAGGATGGTACTGAGAAAAAGAAGGATACTTCCAATTCTCATGTAAATATTCCTAATGACATGGAACCAGCTTTTTTAAAATTTGTAAATGCTACAAAGTATAAGCTAAATGACCCAGAAGAACTTAAAGCATCTAAGACCGAGGTTTTACGCGCAATAAGTAATTTTGTGAATAATGAGAAAATAAAAGAGGATTCACCTATAATTGTAAAAAATGAAGATGGAACTCTTAACAAAAAATCATTTAAATTATTTGGCCCTTTGAAAGAATTATTTAAAGGTATTGAAGCAACTATGAAAGCACGTGGAACTTTTAAAGAACCAATTCCAGAAGTGCTAACTTTCCAAGATATTATGAAATATAATGGATATTGCATTAAACCAATCCCTAAAAAAGTTTAAAAAATTTACAAAATTTTTCTAATTTTTAAAATTAAAAAAATAAAAAAATAAAAAAGTTTATAAAAAAGTTTATAAAAAATCATGATAATCCACTATTCAATCTTTTTATATTATTTAAATAATTTTTATAATATTCTGATAATACTGCTAAATTTTCAACCTGCATATAATCTTTTAAACAGTATTCTTTGCCATTTAAATAATATGTTATTTGAATAATAATATCCTGAAAAACCTCCTGAGATAATTTTAAAATATTTGTAAACTTGTATCTATCTGCATTTAAATATAGTCTTTGTATATTTAAAAAATCAAGTATTGTTAAAATATTATTTTTACCTTCATTATTATTAACAGTTGTATCTGATAAGGAAGAATTTAAACATTGACATGAAAGTGTAGAAAACCACGGTAAATAATAATTATTTAAAGTTTTACCACTTCCGTAATTATTTGAAACTAATACCATAGTACTAAATAATGATACGTATTGAAGTAATAATGATTTATCTGTATAAAAATCAGTAATATATTTTTTAATATAATATTTTGAATTGAAATTTTGATATTTTTGTTTTTTTTTTATTTCATTGGCTAAAATTTTTATAAAATTTATATTAGGATTATTTAATACATAATCAATAATATTTGGAAAACCAAAATAAAAAAATGATTTTATATATTTATATTCTATTATTTTAGGCTCAAAAACTAATAATTCTGATACATAAAAAAAAAGTGGACAGATATTTGGTATTAAATTTGTATCTTTTGATACCCAGCATTGACGATATATATTTGGAATTATATTTGAGTAATTAAATAACTTATTTACTGATGTAAAATTATTCCCAATTATTGTATATGGCGATACATATTTATATACTATTGAACACCTATTATTGAGAGATTTCTCAAAAAATAAATTAATTTCACCTATTAAAAAATCTATTTCGTCTTGTGTAAAATTTTTTTTTAATACATTTAAAATATAATTTAATATATTCGTATCTTCATTCTGTATTACAAATGGTATTAAATCACTCGACATCTACTTATAATTAATTAGAAAAATATTTGTTTATATATAACCTAAACTTATTTTGACTATCAAAATTTTTATAATAGTAAGGCTCGTTTAAAATAGTACAATATTCCAAATTATTTGAAAGATATGTTCGGTATAAGCTGATTGATTGTATCATTCCTAATGCAATATTTGATAAATAATGCATATTTGATATACTTGGAACCGGATACCAAAATTTTATCATATATCTATACTCTTGAACCTGTTGTGAAAATGATAGCCGAGTCATCTTTGCATTATTCTGAACTTGA
>JACCEB010627928.1_pt1 | contig 18420 bp, 18 predicted proteins | sample 7454761 | NCBI WGS metagenome assembly JACCEB01 (sample SAMN15323454, study PRJNA562643) | freshwater metagenome | isolation source: river surface water | place: USA:Blue River Watershed | collected 2017-08-18 | reverse complement strand
TTGCAACCTGCAACGTTGCATCACCAATTACTACAACTGCGCCAGAGGTCTTTGCTTCTGATTGTGCAACCCATGAACGCACGGCAGAACCAGATGCAAATAGCACCGCATCACATTGTTGAATGCGGTTGATTTTTTCTGCAGAGATGTGGCGTTGATTAGTTTGGTATGCAGAAACTACTTCTACTTCTATTCCACGATCTTGAAGAATACGCTCGACTTCCCCGTTCGTTTCTTGTGCTGTAACGAGTAGAACTTTGCTATCAGTACGAGGAAACTCATTAGCTAGAGCATGACCAGTTGCAGACAGTGGAATAAAGGCAACCTCTCGCCCAAATGCTTGTGCGGTTGACTCGCCCACTGCGGCGAGTTGAATGTGCGACGAATACTTTGGCAAATAGGGGGCGACACGAGACGCACCATTCGATGACGTGCAAATGATCCAGGCGTACTCGTCAATCTTTCGCATCGCCTGTTCAAAAGCGAAGCCTTCGTCATCTGGTTGATCTATCTGAATTAATGGGATGGTTTCACAAACTGCTCCGACCTTATGCAGAGCTGTTACCCATTTTTGAGATTGCGCGATTGGACGAGTGATCGCCACCCGTTTTCCCACTAACGCAATCGTGCTCATGCCAACGCAGATTGTGATTTGCGAGCCAACTCACGCGCGAATTCTTTGGCTCCTGTAGGTGGCAACATTTCAGAAAACTGCACGTGTCTATCTGAAGCCGTTGCACCCGTAGCCATAAACGTTGACAAACGCTTGTTGCTATTTACATGTGCGCCAACTGGCATTGAGCAGCCTGCGCCTAACTCCGAAAGAAAAGAACGCTCAACCTCTACTGCAAAACGAGTCTGTTCATGATCAATAGTGCGAAGTAAAGAAAGAATTGCGTCATCGCCTTCTCTGCATTCAACCGCAACACATCCTTGACCGACCATTGGAATGAACATTTCTGGTGAAAGAGTTTCTGCAATTTGATCTGTTAGCCCCAGCACCTCCATTGCTGCAACTGCCATCACAATTGAGCCACCTGCAGGAATTTTTTCTAGGCGAGTGTGAATGTTTCCTCGCAGCTCAACGAATTTCAGATCAGGCCGCACTGTGAGTAGTTGGGCTCGTCTACGAACTGAACCCGTTGCAATGGTTGCACCAGCCTCAAGTTCGTTCAGTGCTTTACCTACTAAGGCATCACGGGCGTCTCGACGCTTGCACCATGCGCCAATCACCAGTCCGTCAGCGTGAATGGATGGAAGATCTTTTGCTGAATGAACCGCAATGTCAGCATTGCCACGAAGTACAGCCTGTTGGACTTCCTTAACAAATATTCCTTGTCCACCAATTTGGTGAAGTGGCTGATCTTTGTTTTGATCGCCAAGTGTTTCTACAAAAACCAACTCAACTGGTTGCCCTGTTGAACGTGTGATTGCTTGCGCTACTACTTCAGATTGAGTTCGCGCCTGCGCGCTCGAACGCGTGGCGAGACGAATCATTCGATGTCAAATAAATCGCGAAGCGCTGCTGCAATTCTCTCGCCCTGAGGAGTTCCGGCACTGTGCTTCAGCTGCATTGACGGGCTGTGCAACAGCTTCGCAACAACTGCTTTGCTCAGTGCCTCAACGGCTTCACGTTGTTCAGGCGTAAGACCAGAAAGCCATGATGCATACCGTTCAATTTCCGAGCGCCTAATTGTCTCTGCACGTTCATGCAATTCGGCAACCAAAGGTGCTGCTTGTCGCGCTTTTACTTCCTGCCCAAATCTTTCCACTTCTTCTCCCACAATTCGCCGAACTTCTTCGGCTTCCTGTTGTCGAGCTTCAATTCCCGCTTGCGCCCAATCGCGAAGGTCATGTAAGTCGCGAAGTGTTACACCAGGTAGCTCACCAACTTCATGTTCAACATCTCGTGGAACTGCAATGTCAACAATAAGCAGTGGAGAGTTATGGTTTTCTCCTCGTGCGCGCCGCACGTCTTCCACCGAAATGATTGCGTCTCCCGCGCCAGTACAAGTGAGCACCACGTCTGCTTCACGAATTGCATTTTGTAGGTCATCAATGTGGCTCACCACCGCGCCAACCGACTGGGCGAGTTGCTCCGCGCGTTCACGACTGCGATTCATAACTGTGACGCTTTGCGAACCTGCATTTGCTAACGCACGTGCGATTCCAGCACCCATATCGCCGGCACCAATTACTAGAACTTTTCGACCTGAGATTGTTCCCAAAATATCGGTTGCCATTTCTACAGCGGCATGCGAGACCGAAGCTGTCGACTTGCTGATCGACGTTTCGGTACGCGCACGCTTACCTACTTCAAGTGCATGGCGAAACAGCAAGTTGAGTGAAGTTCGCGATGTTGACTCCGAACGTGCCTTTTCCCATGCGTCGCGCACTTGACCCAAAATTTCTGTCTCACCCAACACTGCAGAGTCGAGACCAGAAGCAACTTCAAACAAGTGGCTGACAGCCGCATCATCATGTTGGCTGTAAAAATGTGGCTGCAACTCTTCAACGGTAAGTCCAGAGATTTCACAAAAGAAATCGCTCACGTCCGCAAATGCGCCGTGAAACTTTTCTGCAACTACATACACTTCTGTGCGATTACACGTGGACAGCACAACTGTTTCACGAACATGATCGCGCGATACAAGTCCGTGAAGTGATTTTGGCAATGACTCATCGGAAATGGTGACGCGCTCAATCACATCGAGTGGAGCCGATTTGTGATTGACACCAAGAACAACTATCGACATACAGCAGCTGCCTCTCGCTTGGTTTTCGCAGCTGGTTTATCTTCTCTACTCAATTGCTCGTAGTAGCCAAGTATTTGAAGCTCAACACCTAAATCAACACTACGTACAGAGATATTTTCAGGAACGTTTAAAACAACAGAGGCAAAATTCAAAATTGAGCGAATGCCAGCATTAACCAGAAGATCGGCTGCCTGTTGAGCCGATGCGGGTGGAGTTGAAATCACGCCAATGCTGACTGACTCTTGAATCACAATTTCTGGCAAGTCGTCGACGTGTCGCACAACAACACCCGCCACTTTCTTGCCAACCTTTGACGCATCAATGTCTACGACTCCAGCTACTGGAAATCCACGTGTGGAAAAACCGTTGTAATTTGCCAACGCGTTTCCAAGGTTGCCCGCACCAACCACCACCACTTTCCATTCGTGATGTTGACCTAGTTCACGCTTTATTTGATAGACGAGATACGCAACGTCATAACCCACGCCTCGAGTTCCGTAGCTTCCGAGATAGGACAAATCTTTGCGCACCTTTGCTGCATTTACGCCAGCAAGTGCCGCGAGTTGATCACTGGAGAGCTGCTCTGTTCCATTCACAATCAACGTGTTCAGAATCTGCAGGTAGACCGGCAACCGGGCGACGGCTGCATCGGGAATCCTGCGCCGAGCTGGAGAAGAGGTTTGGGCAAGGTCGGCCACGCCTCAAATGTAGGCGTTCGTGCATGAATTCACGAAGTCCAACTAACCTGCGTTTGTGAGCCCGTCACCACTAATTGCCCTCGGAGGGCTGAATAGCGCCCTCGCGGGAACGGCGACGCTCGTAGCGACCGCTTTCACATTGAGCACCGCCGATCGTTGGTTTAAACGTCGACAACCGCACGAGCTTGCATGGACTATTGCCATGTTTTTGTTTGCCTGCGGATCAGCATGCCTGTGGTGGGCGGAGAGCACCGGCTGGAACATTTTGGTATTTCGATTGTTCTTTCTCACGGGCGCCGTGCTGAATGTTTCATGGTTATCTCTCGGCACGCTGTATTTACTTGGTGGACAAAAACTGGGAAATCGCGTCCGTCAGTTTCTTGTTTGGGCTTCTGGTCTTGCAACAGGTGTAGTTCTTGTTGCGCCAACTAAAAGCGAAGTGGTCGCAACAGAATTTCCTACAGGCAAGGAAGTATTCGGAGTTGCGCCTCGCATTTTTGCCGCTGTTGGCTCAGGCGTACCTGCACTGATCATCATCTTCGGTGCTTTGTGGTCTGCATGGCGTGTATCACGCAAAAAAAATCCAGCTCTCTCCATTGGTGCAAAACGTTCCGTCGTTTCAGCAGGTCGACTCGCTGGTGGAAACGTTTTGATTGCAGTAGGGACTTTGGTGCTTTCAGCAAGTGGCACGCTTGCCGGGCGGCTAGGTGAAGATCGCGCATTTGCGATCACACTTCTTGCCGGAGTGCTGATTCTGTTTTTCGGATTTCTTGTGGCAAGTAATTCAACTCGCGCAAAATCAACGCAGCGCGCGTCGCAATACCTTGCCAGTGCTTCCAGTTGGTAGCGACTGCACGATCAGCACCTTTGATGGGCACTTATACCGAGCTAATTGTTTTTGACAGTGCTCAATAATTGCTTCTTCGTCTAGGTGAACACCTTTACGCAACACCACATAGGCACGAACAGCTTCGCCTGAGTGCGGGTGCGAAACGCCAACTACCGCCGCCTGTTCAATTGCTGGATGAGCAAGCAGCACTTGTTCTACTTCTGCCGGATACACATTGAAGCCACTGACGATGATGAGATCCTTCAGTCGATCAACAAGGAACAAGTCTCCTTCATCATCCATGACCGCTAAGTCACCAGTACGCAACCAGCCATCAGCAGTTAGAACCCGATCAGTTGCCTCATTGTCGTTGTAATAGCCAACAAAAACATTGCTTCCCTTCACCCAGATTTCGCCTGCGTCACCTTGCTCAGAATCATCTCCGTGTTCGTCAACCAGGCGAAGCGAAACCCCATGCAATGGTTTTCCAATTGACCCAACTTTATGTTGTCCATTTACCGACGTGGTCACTACGGGCGAAGATTCAGTGAGTCCATATCCTTCATGCACCACCAACCCGAAACGATCACGCAATTGATGAGTTACAAGTTCTGGCATCTTTGCAGCACCAGTCAGCGCCAATCGCAAGGATCCAAGAACCGAAGCCTCTTCATCTGGCATTTGTGCCAAGGCCGACCAAATCTGAGGAGCACCTGGAACGACGGTTACTCCACGTTCTTTAAACGTTTCAAGTGCAGTTGTTGGATCAAAGCGTTGGACCAACACCACACTTGCTCCTGCAAACAACGTGTAGCCAAGAACAACGTTTAGGCCAAAAATATGAAACAGCGGTAATACGCCAAACACCACATCTGAATTGCGGAGCACGCTTTCATGTGCCAATTGCTCAAGATTTGATAGCAAATTTTGATGCGAAAGCATTGCTGCTTTAGGCGACCCAGCCGTTCCGCTTGTAAAAATAAATGCCGCGCTTTCGTTTGCCGACATGTTTGTAATTGGTACTGGCGCATGCATCAGTGATTCTGAAAGCGTTAGCGCGCCAGCAATGTCGTGGCCTTCAGTTGCAATAACTGCGCGCAGTTCTGTTAGTGAAGTTTTGTCAATGCTGTTCCATGCAGTCATTGCTGCAGGCTCTACGAAGACAACCCTTGGTTGTACTTCATCTAGTTCTCGTTGAATTTCAGATGCTGGGCTGATGATGTTTAGCGGGACGGCAACACCACCAACACCAAGTGTTGCGAGATACGCGAGCACGAAATAGCGGCTGTTTCCACACAAAATTGCAACACGATCACCACGTTCAACGTGGTTTTCAGCAAGCACTCCACGCAGGCTGGCAACTTGACGGCGCAACTCTCCATATGAAGTTGATCGACCTCGACTAATCAGAGCCGTGTCATCTGCGGGATGTCGCTCAATGATTTCAGCCAGGTTCATGAATAGCTCACTTCACTACTCAATTCCATCTACCTCAGGGAAAGTATTCCCGCAGTAAAAATGGCTACGAGAAGCAATGCAATGGCGAGAGTCGTTGCTGGGCGCATGATCTGACTTTACGCCTCTTAGGTCGTTCAGTTGGGTTTGGAGCCCAGTCGCACTGATGTGCTTACTCCAACGCCTGCATTGGGGTCTTGGCTGATCGTCACCATATTTGTTGGCCCAAGATCAAGTTCTGTGGCAGCCGAGCCACGATCGGCGCAAATAGCCAACATTCCATAACTGTCAACTACTAACCCAAGTCCAGTTCCGATTTCAGAAAAATTCTGTACAACAGCAACAGAACGAACAATGTGGTTAGGCGAGTCTGCATTTCCAATCGCAATTCGAACTGGTGAACCGAAGTGAGCAATATCTTCAGGGCCAATATTCAATTGACAATTTCCAAAACCGTCAACCCATGTCACTTCACCAACAAGATGTCCGTTTTCTTCTCGGGTAATCGGAACTATGCCAGGAAGAATTGATGCTGTATCAATTTCATTTCCAAGATCGCGCAAATCAACACCATTGCAGATGTGTGCGGCTACTGGTCCGAAAATGTCACGACCGGCAAAGGTCGTTCCAGGTGAAGGCAAGTGATACTTCGTGTTGGTCAGCTCAACCGCAAATTCAGCGCCGCCGGCCAATGCGACCCCAGTAGCCAAAAGACCATTATCTGGCCCAATAAACACACCTTCACCACCTGCCACGCTCACAGCAATTGAGCGACGTGCGCTGCCAACGCCTGGATCAACAACAGCGAGAACGACTCCTTTTGGCACATATGCAACTGCACGAGCAAGAGCAAGTGCACCTGCTCGCACATCAAATGCAGGAATGTCATGAGTGATATCGATTACCTGAACATGTGGCGCAATATCTGCAACAACACACTTCACTACTCCAACAAATTCATCGCGTGTTCCGTAATCAGTGAGGAACGAAATGTGATTGAAGCGCGGTGTCATGGTGAGTTTCGAAAGTAACGAATGGGCCGGTGCCAACCCCCCGACGGCACCGGCCCAAACGGCGCACTCTTTCGAGCGCGACTCCCGGTTGGGGGGTAACCCCGTCCGGAGTTCGTGACCTGGGGCATACCCTAGCGACTAGTTGCCCATCTCACGGCTGCGTTGAACCGCCGATTTCACGGTCTGCGAAATTGCTTCGCGAATTCCTGAAGCCTCAAAAGTGGCAATTGCCGCAGCAGTCACCCCGTTGGGCGAAGTGACATTGGCTCGCAATTTTTCAGGACTTTCCGCGGAAGTTCCAAGCAGTTGCGCCGAGCCAACAAATAATTGTCGCACCAGTACATCTGCAATTTCGGCGCTTAGCCCTTGATCTATCGCTGCATTTGTAAGCGCTTCCGCGATGAGAAACAAATATGCAGGGCCAGAACCAGAAATTGCGGTAACCGCATCAATCAGAGATTCCGGAACACGAACTACTTTGCCAACGGCACCCAACACAGTCTCTGCCCACTGCAGAACTTCTTCGGATGTTGATTCAGTTGCACAGATTCCAGCCATGCCTTCGCCGACAAGTGCGGGTGTGTTTGGCATCGCCCGCACTACCGAAGTGTGTTTGCCAGCAGCGTTTTGCAAAGTTGCGGCGCTTACACCTGCAGCAATGGAAAGCACACGCGTAGCACCTGCTGCACTCAGTGCCTTGCACGCGTCCGCTGCTCCGCCTGGTTTAACCGCGATTACCCCCGAAGAACATGGCCCAATGACATCACTGGTCTGAATACCTGGAAACAACCTTTGCAATGCATCACGCCGATCTTGAGAAAGTTCGACAACCGAAATATCCGAGGATTTCCATCCCGCGCGCAACAAGCCTTCAATAATTGCGCCGCCCATGTTGCCACCACCAACAAATGTGATCGGCTCTTTTTGCATGCCGTCAGGTTAGCGACTTCAGTGGTTCGAGTTATTGGACAACTTCTCCGATTGCCAATAACCCGAACTCAGTGCAATGTGTGCAGTTAATCGTTAAAACGGCTGGCAAAACCAATTCGAATGAGGGATCCAAAACATTGTTCAACCGTTGAATACAAGGTGCCGATTGCTCGATCCAGCTCTTGCTCATTCAAGGAAGCGAGCGAAATTTCACCTCGCAAAAACACAGCGTCTTCCTGACCAATTGAAAAATGGGCTCCGACAAGTTTTTCATTTCTTCGCAGCAAATTTTCATACAGCACCTGCGCATTTTCTTCAGGTGCTGGCATCACGTATGTTTCAAATCGTAAAGTGCGCTGTCCTAATGTGAGCCAAACAGTGGTGAACTCTTTTTCTTCACCCGACATGCGCACGTACCAGCGAATTTCCTGCTCCGTGGAACGATCGACTGCCAATATCAGATGGTTGTTGGCTTTTGCGCGTGACAACCATTCATCAATTTGACGTTCTATACGCGCAAGAGCGGAATCGTCGAATAGATCTGACACTAGCTACACGCAACCAAGTCACGTTCAAGCAACTCGGTGTACACACTGCGGGCCTTCATTGCTGCAGATTTCCATGAATACATTTGTGCACGATGCGCTGCTGCAGTTCCCATCGAAATCGCTAACAGTGAATCGTCAAGTAGTCGGCGCGTAAAGCGAACGAATCCAGAAACATCTCGCCCAGGAACAAGAAATCCCGTTTTTTCATCTTCAATCAAATTCAAAAGTCCACCAACGGCTGTTGCAACCACAGGAATCCCGCAAGCCGCAGCCTCAAGAGCAACTAGTCCAAAACTCTCACTGCGCGAGGGAACTAAGACGACATCTGCCGCACGATAAAACGTAGACAACAAATGATGCGGTTGCGGCTCATAAAACTTCACACGGCCAACAAGTCCAAGCTCCTCAATGAGTAGCTGCACACGTGCGAGTTCGGTTGCGCCTTCAAGCCCGCTTGCTCCACCCACCACCACTAGTTGAGCGTCTGCCCGACCAAGTTCGGCGAGTGTGCGCACCGCAACATCAAGACCTTTTAACGGTTGAATTCGCCCCACGAATAAAAGGATCGGACCACTGCCAAGTTTCAATGCATGACGTGCTCCGCGACGATCTCCGGGGGAGAAAAACGCCCGCTCAACACCAGGGGCAAGTACCTCAATTGACCCAGGAGCACTTCCATACAACGATTGAAATTGCGATTGCTCTTCGGTGCAACTGACCATGATTGCATCTGCGCATCCAATTATTTCCAATTCGGATTTATCGCGAATTGGGGACTCGGCATCTCCACCCAAACTCTTCACTCGTGCAAAGGTGTGAAATGTTGTGACCAATGGCAAATCCAATTCGTGTTTCAGACGATGACCAGCAAGTCCTGAAAGCCAGTAGTTCGCATGCACGATGTCTGTGCCACCGTGATGCGAAATGTGCCAAGCAACACCATCGGTGAATTCATCAACCGCACCAAGTAATTCGTCCTTGGGTAAGTCAAACGCACCGGCCTTTACATGAACCACACGGTGATTCGGTTCAACTTCAATCACCTCAGGTAAATCGCTTCTCCATGCTCGCGTATATGTCGTGCAATCAACACCACTGCTCGCAAGTGATGAAACCAGTTCGCGTACATAGACATTCATTCCGCCACCATCGCCAACGCCTGGCTGAGCCAGCGGCGAGGTATGCATGGAGAGAACGGCTACGCGTTGCATTACGTATTCAACCTATCTGCGGGGCTTGATATTCCGCCCAGTTCAGCTTGGAGTTGAACCCGTGTTTTCTCCAACAAAACTGCGGTAAACCGACAAGAGCGTCTGCTTTTGCTCAACCGTTAAACGTGTATCCGAGGACACCGCATCAACCACTCCAGATCGAGGTTCCTCACTTGGGTCGAGAATTCCAGCACGCTCGTACAGTGTTTCAGCAGAAATCTTCATGGCACGAGCAAGCTGTTGCAAAATTTCTGCAGAAGGTTTGCGCAGTCCACGCTCAATTTGCGACAAGTAGGGATTAGATACTCCCGCAACCTTTGCCAAATCACGAATAGATTGCTGCGCAAGCTCTCGCTGCTGTCGAATGAAGTTGCCAACATCAACTAAACGTTTATCGACGGCCATAAATTCTTAATCGTTCAACAGGGCGTCAACATTTGCGCCACCGTCTTTATATCTCTTCACCAACTCAGCGGTAAGAGCGTCAATCTGATCAAACAATGCACGACGCTCTCCAGATCGAGCATTTTCAAAAGCTGCAAGTTCGTCAATTACGCGTTGCAATGCATCGACATCAAGCGTTCGAATTGAGCCAAAACCAATGCGCTCACACAACTGTTCTAACTCAACAACAAGTGGGTGGTCAGTTGAAACATTTGTTTCGCGCGGTGGTCGGGCTGAGCCACCACCATGTTCTTGACCAAACACACCAGCAAGATCTGTAGCGGTATTGCTCGTCGGCATATTTGCTGACCGCCGGCGTTGTTCGTCGCGAGCAATATCTAGTCGACCCTGAGCCATACGTCGAACAAACGACACCGCATCTTCTTGAGACTGCAGTTCAGCTCGTGCTGCACGAATGCCTGCAAGATCAAGTTCGGAATAGTTGCTCATTGATCACCGCCGGACACAGGAGGAAGAATTGCCACCTCATCATTGTCGTTGACTTTTGCATCCATTTCGGCGACCTCGCCATTTACCCATATGCGACACGTTGCCAGAACTCGCTCAAAATCGGCGCCAAAGCGTGAGACGGCTTCGTTTACAACTTGGGAAACGGTGTTGCCAGGGATGACTTCGCGCGAGCATCCCGCTGCTTCTCGAGCAGATGCGAACAATCGCAATTGAGCCACGACCTCATCGTACCTTTGCCACTACCCTGCCTTGACGTGTCTTCTCATTCCATTGTCGCAAGTTTGCTCGTCGTACGACACGGGCAATCGCTCTGGAATATTGAGGAGCGTTGGCAGGGTCGTGCCGATATTGAATTGAGCGACTTAGGTGTAGCTCAAGCACGACAAGCAGCCCAGCGTCTTGGCACATTTGATTACATTGCGTCGAGCACATTGTTGCGAGCGCTTCGAACTGCTCACATCATTTCTGAGGCGCACGGAATTGGTCCTGTTGAAACCGATGTTCGGCTGCAAGAAACCCACGTTGGCCCATGGGAGGGTTTAACCCGCACCGAAATTGAACAACAGTGGCCCGGATTTTTGGCTTCGCGAACGAAACCAGAAGGCTTTGAATCCGATGAGGACATTGTGCAGCGACTTACTGATGCGTTCGTAGACATTGGAAATAAATGTGCGGGCGGGACTGCACTTGTCATTAGCCATAGCGGAGTCATTCGTACGCTTCGCTATGTACTTGGCGCAAGTAATCCACGCCTTCCAAACCTTGGGGGAAGTTGGTTCCATGTTCACAAAGACCAACGCATCACTGCGGGCGACCTAGTCACGCTTGTTGATGATGACCTCACTACAGAATCGTTGTAATCATGCTGCACCGTTTACTTGATGACTCCTTTGATAACGAAATTCGCAGCAATATCACCGCCGTAACCGTTGCGCGACTCGTTGCGAACGCGGCCTACCGATTTGCACCCTTATTTCTCGCAACAATTGCACGCGGATTTGATGTACCGCTGTCGACTCTCGGCTTTGCGGTATTCATAAGCGAACTATCTGGGTTTGCTTCACCATTTGCTGGACGACTCGTTGATCGCTTAACTCATCGCAACAGCATGGTGCTTGGGCTCATTGGTTCGGCACTTGGTTGCACGATTGCAGCAATATCTACTTCGCCATTGCTCTTTGCAGTTGGCGTCACAGTTTTGGCTTTGACAAAACAAAGTTTTGATCTTGGTCTTGGAGCATGGATCGCTGATCATGTTCCCTACACACAGCGTGGAAAAATTGTTGGCCTCACTGAAACTGCTTGGGCGCTTGGTCTGCTCATTGGCGTTTCAGTCATGGGCCTGATCACCGCAGCAACCAACTGGCGAATTGGATTTGCATTCGCAGTGCTCTGTTTGCTCATTTCTACATATGTCATCTATGTACGAGTAACAAACCACGACAAAATTGCTCATGAAAGTCACAGCTCAACGCCACAACGAGTAACCGGAAATGCATGGTTTGTTGTTGCGACAATGTTTTGCATTATGAGTAGTGCACAAAATCTATTTGTAACTTTTGGCGCTTGGCTTGAAGATGAGTTTCAATTTGGTGCGGCACGACTTGCAGTTGCTGGATTTTCACTCGGTTTGGTTGAGCTCGTTGCATCGGTAAGCAGCTCTCGCCAAACCGACAAATGGGGCAAAGAGCGAAGCGTTGCGTTTGGTGCGATGCTGATAGTTCCCGCGGGACTATTGCTCAATTTCGGATCACACAATTTCATCATCGGCATCATTGCCGTGTTCATCTATTTCTTAGGGTTTGAATTTTCAGTGGTGAGCTTGTTGCCCCTTGCAACTTCGCTTGTTCCAAATAGTCCGGGAACAGGTCTTGGTTGGGTGCTTGGCGCAGGCACACTTGGACGTGCGGTTATTGCCATTGCGGCAACGCATCTCTTTGAGTCATATGGGGTCAAAGGACCAGCGCTGCTGGGGTCAGTGTTCGGTGTGATCGGTGCGTTGCTGATTCTGCGATATCGATCGGTGCATTCCGAAAACTAGCCACGGTAGGCATTGGTAATTGGCAATCTTCTGTCTTTGCCAAAAGCCTTCAGCGAAACTCGAACTCCTGGAGGCCCTTGCCTGCGCTTGTATTCATTTACATCTACAAGCCGCGAAATTCTTCTCACCAATGCCTCATCAAAACCCATGGAAATGATTTCAGCGGCAGTGCGATCTTGTTCCACGTACAACTCCAAAATCGGGTCGAGCACTTCATATGGAGGAAGCGACTGATCGTCGCGCTGATCTGGGCGCAACTCAGCAGAAGGAGGCTTAGAAATAACCGCCTCTGGAATAAGTTCGCGCCCACTTCGCTCATTGATATGCCGACACAAGTCGTACACAGTCGTCTTCAACAAATCTTTGATCACTGCATAACCGCCAACAGAATCACCGTACAAAGTGAAATAGCCAACTGCGAGTTCACTTTTATTACCAGTGGTCAACACCATCCAGCCAAATTTGTTTGACAGCGCCATGAGAGTTGTTCCGCGCACGCGACTCTGCAAATTTTCTTCTGTTAAATCGGCAGGCTTTCCCGAAAAACTTGCGGCCGTCATGTCAAGGTATGCGCTAAATGCAGGTTCAATAGAAATGGTTTGCATATCAATACCAAGATTGCTTGCAAGAATTGCAGCATCGGTTTTAGAGCCTTCGCTTGAATAGCGTGACGGCATTGAAACACCGTGCACATGTTGTTTGCCAAGGGCTTCAACTGCAACTGCAGCCACTAGAGCTGAGTCAATTCCGCCAGATAATCCAATCACTACATCGGTGAATCCGTTTTTGCGAACGTAGTCGCGAGTTCCTAACACCAGCGCACCGAACACTTGCTCTAGATCTGCAGCTGGTGATGAAATCAATCCGCGTTGCTCTTCGCCTCGAGCACGACTTTCTGCAGACACCTCAATGACTGGAACACCGCGAGTTGACAATGACTCGTTGACTTCAAGATCAACGAACGTCAATTTTTCTTCAAATTGAGGAGCTCTCATTACAAGGTCTCCATGGTGATCAAACACCATGCTTCCACCATCAAAGACCAACTCGTCTTGTCCGCACACTTGATTTACGTACACAATTGCGCATGAATTATCTTTTGCGCGTTCGCTCACCATTTGCTGACGCTCATCAAACTTTCCACGATGAAACGGCGAGCCATTGATGTTGATATTCAGTGCCGCACCTGCTTGCGCCTGCGCTTTAACTGGCCCTTCGCTTTGCCAGATGTCTTCGCAAATCGTTACACCAACATTCACCCCTGCAATGGTGAACAGAGAAAATGCTGAACCAGGTGTGAAATAACGCTCTTCATCAAACACGCTGTAATTCGGCAACAAATGTTTGTCATAGGTGCCATGCAGCAAACCCCGTGAAGCAATTGCCGCAGAATTGCGCAAGTCGCCGTGCGATCCACTTACAAAACCAAAAACCGCCACGCATTCACCAGTCGCAGCGACGATTTCTCGCATTGCTTGCTGGTTTTCAGCAACAAAGCCCGACTTCAGGACCAAATCTTCAGGCGGGTATCCGGTAATCGAAAGCTCAGGGAAAGCAACTATGTCGCATCCGGCATTATTCGCCAGGGTGTACAACTCCCGAATCCGCTCAGAATTTTGAGCAATCCCACCAACCACAGGGTTGAACTGGGCTAATCCCACGCGGACAGATCGGGTCGATTTCGCCACGTTCTCAGGCTAGGGGTCTACAACTTCACAAAGCGTTCACATTTGGGCAACGGGGGCGAAATCCCCGTAATGAATACTTCTTGAGTACCCGAGCTCGGCGTTATGGACCGAACTCCCAACCGGAAGGAAAAGCAATGCCATATCAAGCGGAATACATCTGGATCGACGGCCATAAGCCAACTCCAATGCTTCGTTCAAAGACCAAGATTCTCGCCAACAGCGTAAAGACTCCTCCAATTTGGGGATTCGATGGTTCATCAACTGAGCAAGCAACAGGTGACGCATCAGACTGCATGTTGAAGCCAGTGTTCACTTGTCCAGACCCAATTCGTGGCGGAAAAAACATTTTGGTGTTGTGCGAAGTAATGCTTGCGCAAACCGAGAAGCCACACCCGACAAACACTCGCGCATTGTGTGCAGAAGTTTCTAAGAAGTACGCAGCACACGGAATGATTTATGGAATTGAACAGGAATACACCATGATGCGCCTTGATGGTCGCCCATACGGATTCCCTGAAGCAGGCGGTGAGCCAGCACCTCAAGGTCCGTACTACTGCGGCGTTGGCGCTGGTCGAGTTATGGGACGTCAAATCATTGAAGAACACACTTGGGCTTGCATCGAAGCTGGCCTGATGATTGAAGGTACGAACGCAGAAGTAATGCCTGGTCAATGGGAATTCCAAATTGGTGCAGCAGACGCACTCACAGTAAGCGATCACATGATGGTTGCTCGTTGGTTGCTTGATCGCATTGCAGAAGATCACGATGTTGTGATTTCGTATGCAGCGAAACCACAAAAGGGTGACTGGAACGGTGCAGGCGCACATACCAACTTCTCCACCAAAGCAATGCGCGGAAGCTATGCGGCAATCGAAGCAGCATGTGAAGCACTTGGCTCAAAAGTTATGGAACATGTCAACAACTACGGCGATGACATTCAAAGCCGTCTCACTGGCAAACACGAAACTGCTCCATGGGACAAATTCAGCTACGGCGTGTCAAACCGTGGTGCTTCAGTTCGAATTCCTTGGCAGGTTGCACGCGACGGTAAGGGTTATGCAGAAGACCGCCGTCCGAATGCAAACGTTGACCCATACGTCGTGACCCGATTGATCATGGAAACAGTATGTGGTGCTGCAAAGGCACCATCGGCCAGCACAAAGGCTCCAAAGAAAACCGCAAAGAAGGCTCCTGCAAAGAAGAAGGCAGCGGTCAAAAAGAAGAAGAAGTAATTCGCCCCTAAAGCGAAAATACAGCCTCAACGGCACCGAGGATCCGGTTCCTCGGTGCCGTTGTTTATTTATGCAGGCAGACTGTAGAGATGTCATCCCTGCATGAGCACCAACGCGACTACGTCTTGCGCACCGTTGAAGAACGCGGTATTCGCTTGGTCCGACTGTGGTTTACCGATGTTCTCGGAAACCTGAAATCATTTGCCATCAGTCCAGCTGAAATGGAAAACGCCTTAAACGACGGAATGTCGTTTGATGGCTCTTCAATCGATGGTTACAGCCGCGTGCAAGAAAGCGACGTGCTTGCGATTCCAGATCCAAACACCTTTGAAGTACTTCCCTGGGCAGATTCAAAAGGTGCTGAAGCTCGTGTGTTTTGCGACATTGCAAAACTTGATGGAACACCATTTAATGGCGACCCACGCCAAGTGTTGCGACGAAACCTCAGCGCTGCACGAGATAAGGGATATTCGTTTTATATTGCGCCAGATATCGAATACTTCTATTTCGCTCCACCAGATGGAACGAACAAACCAGTGCTTCTAGACCAAGGCGGGTTCTTTGACTTAACAAGCACCGACATTGCAAGTTCGCTACGCAAAGAAACTATCCGCACGCTTGAGACCATGAGCATTCCTGTTGAATACAGCTTCCACGAAGATGCTCCAAGCCAACACGAGATTGACCTTCGCCATACCGATGCGCTCACCATGGCCGACAGCGTGATGACTTTCCGATTTGTTGTAAAAGAAATTGCTGCACTGCACAACGTTCATGCAACTTTTATGCCAAAGCCGCTTGAAAATATTCAAGGATCCGGAATGCATTTGCATCTTTCGCTTTTCGAAGGCGAAAGCAATGCCTTCCACAGTGCAGATGATCCGTACAACTTGTCGACTACGGCGAAAAGCTTTATGGCAGGACTGCTACATCACGCAGCTGAAATCACTGCGGTCACCAATCAGACCATCAACTCGTATAAGCGACTTGTTCCTGGGTTTGAAGCTCCCGTTCATATTTCGTGGGCTCGCAATAATCGCAGTGGGCTTATTCGCGTGCCAATTCCTAAACGCGGAAGCGACCAAGCAACTCGCATTGAATATCGATCACCAGACCCAGCATGTAACCCATATCTAGCTTTCTCAGTCATTCTTGCTGCAGGTATGCGCGGAATTGAACAGGGTTACGAACTTCCTGCAGAAGCAGATGCCAACTTGTTTGAGATGGATGATGCAGCACTTGAAAAAATGGGTATCCAGCAACTTCCGCAGTCACTCTCCGATGCTCTGCGAGTAATGGAGAATTCATCACTTGTTGCAGATGCGCTCGGCGATCACATTTACGAATGGTTCCTGCGTAACAAGCGAGCAGAGTGGCGTTCGTACAAGACCCACATCAGTGAATTTGAATTAGGCCGCTACCTGAGCTCTATCTGACCACCGTTATGACGAGCGACCGACTTTCCCAAATGCTTGCGGTGTTTCCATCGCCTGCCCCAATAGATCTGGCGCGCACGCTTGATTTAGCGGGATTTCGTTGGAAGGCTGTTTCTTCAAGTGATGAAGCCGCGAAAAACGAGCCTGCAGAAGGCTGGGCTGGCGCCATCATCATGTGCGATGAAGATCCCGAAGGTGGTTGGTCGTTGTGTCGCTCGCTTCGCAAGCGCGATGTTCCAGTTGAGCGCATCTTGGTTCTCGTCAACGGTGGGCAACTACCTGATTTAGATCTTCGAGATGACTTATACGACGATTTCTGTTTGTCACCATTTCATCCACGTGAGTTAGAAGCACGATTGCGTCACTTGTTTTGGTTTGAAATTAAAGGCAACCGCGAATCACTCGTTGAATACAGCGGCCTAGTCCTCAACGTTGAAACGTACCAGGCTTCCTTCGGAGGCCATGCTCTCGACCTCACCTTCATGGAGTACGAACTACTGAAATTCCTCGCACAAAATCCAGGCAAAGTATTTTCGCGCGAAACGTTATTGTCACGTGTTTGGGGATATGAGTATTTCGGAGGAGCACGCACTGTTGACGTTCACATTCGACGTCTTCGAGCAAAACTTGGCGAAGAGCACGCCAACCTGATTCAAACTGTGCGCAGCGTTGGCTATCGCTTCGGCCAGTCAAAATGGTCTGCAGGTACTCGCTAAATCAGTGCTGAAACAAATGTTGCAGCACCAATAATGAGAAACAGTGCTGCAGCGCTGCGTTGAATAACACGCAGCGGAACTTTCGAAGTCAACCACGAACCAGCAAGAACAGCCAATCCTGAAACCGCAGACAGTGCAACTGTCGCGCCAATCGCAACTGCAAACGGATCACCGAATCGTGCTGCAAAACCCGCAGTGGCAAGTTGAGTGAGATCCCCGAACTCTGCAACCAGAATTACTGTCGCTGCGGTGTAGGCAACACGAGCGTTCGACATTGAAGTTGACCATTTGTCTGTCGATTCATGATCATCGTCATCACCTGCTCGCCAAGTTAAAACGCCACCCACGATGAACAAAATGGCGACAAGCAGCTGAATGGGCTTTTCAGGAAGTTGCGATAATGCTGATCCGAAAATAACTGCGATCAGCACATGAAAGGCATACCCAGCAGTGACTCCAAGCCAAACTGGAAGTCGGCGACGAAAGTGCGTTGATAGCAAAAGCGTTGCAAACATTGTCTTGTCGGGGAGTTCTGCCAGAAATACCGCAGAAAACGTTACGAGTGCGTGCTGAATCAAAATTGCTTAACCAATGTGTGACTGCATTTTGTGCGCAAGAGCTCTGTGTTGTCGCAGCATGTCATCTACTTTGTGGCTTACGAGTTGTCCATTTTCGACAACTGATTTCCCATGGACAATGGTGTGTTTGGCGCTTATCGGACCACAGCGCAACCATGCCTCAATCGGATCTGCAATTGCCCCAGCAAACGCCGGGCCCGTGAGAGACCACACCGCAATATCTCCAACTGCACCAACCGATATTTCGCCTATCTCACCGATGCGACCCAGGCATCCTGCCCCACCTCGAGTTGCAATTTCTAAAGCCATCCGCGCAGTTCCAGACGATGCTCCACTATGCAATTTTGCAAGCAACATTGCCTGTCGAGCTTCTA
>JACCEB010433096.1_pt1 | contig 18427 bp, 20 predicted proteins | sample 7454761 | NCBI WGS metagenome assembly JACCEB01 (sample SAMN15323454, study PRJNA562643) | freshwater metagenome | isolation source: river surface water | place: USA:Blue River Watershed | collected 2017-08-18 | reverse complement strand
GCGCATGCATTCCCAGGCCAATTGCTTTTGAAAAAGCCTCTTTTGCTGCAAAACGAGTAGCTAAGTAAGCGATCCCACGTCTGTGATTTCGTTTAAGCCGTTGCTCAAATATCACTAACTCATCATCTCCAAGGACCCTTTGGGCTAGACGCCCCTTTGTTCGTTCGTAGGCAGCCTCGAGACGCCTCATTTGTAACAAGTCTGCACCAATCCCAATAATCATCTTGCTCGAGCCTCATTCATCAACTGACGCATATCCTGTATTGCTTGCCTCCATCCTTTAAAGATTGCTTGAGCCACAATTGCGTGGCCAATATTAAGTTCGCTGATTTCTGGGATGCGGGCAATTGATTGCACGTTTTCCTCATTTAAACCATGACCTGCATTCACACGTAAGCCTAGGGATTTGCCATAACGAGCCGCGTCCTGAATACGCTTTAGTTCGCTTGTTTGAGAGGATAAATTGGCATCCGCATAAGCGCCTGTGTGCAACTCAATTACACTAGCGCCGGAACGCTTGGCTGCATCAATTTGCTTAATATCAGGATCAATAAATAAAGAAACTCGGATACCGGCTCCCATTAATTTAGTAACCGCTGATGTAACTTGCTGATCATGGCCGATGATATCGAGCCCTCCTTCAGTAGTAAGCTCAGTTCGTTTTTCTGGAACCAAACAGACATCATGGGGTCGAACCCTAACTGCAATATCCAGCATTTCTGGTGTAATTGCGCACTCTAAATTCATACGCGTAGTGATCAATGGGCGTAAGGTAAATAAGTCGGCATCTTTAATATGCCGACGATCTTCTCGCAAATGTAGTGTGATTAGATCTGCGCCCGCCTCTTCCGCCAGTTGCGCTGCGCTGATTGGGTCAGGGTATAAGGTGCCCCGCGCATTCCTTAGAGTTGCGACATGATCAATATTGATACCGAGTTCGAGGGCGGACATACCTAATATTAAATGCTTTAAAGTGATTTAGATTTTTTTAAGATCGATTAGGATTTGACGTGTGGTCAATGCCTGATCCTGAAGATGGATTCCCAGTAGGAAACGCATTAGCTGCTTACTTTGACTTAAGGTGTCGTTATCTGAAAAATCACCTTGAGCCATGGCTCCCAACGCCGTTCCTGTTAAAACTGGCCAATGGCCTGGATCATCCACCTGCCATGGCCTAATTCCCTTCTCGGGTTGATACACATAGCGTCCATCTGGGATGGGTCTTGCTTGAGTCTCAACACAATAATCAAGAGCTGCAGCATATCCAGTCTCCCGTAATAGAGCTAACTCAAAAGGTCTCAGAGTTTGCTCAATGCCAGCCCCCGATTCAGTGATTTGCGATAAGGCAAAAACGGTTTGTGCATAGTGATCGTACAAGGACTCATAGGCATCCTCGCGAGCTAAAAATTTCACTAAAAGTTCATTGAGATAAAACCCGCACAATAGAGCATCTCCCACTAAGGCTGGTGACCCTCCAACCCACTCTGATTTGGTTAATGTACGGAGCTCTGATTTGCCGCTCCATGAAATTAATAAAGGTACAAAACGCTGCAGGACTGGGCGCAAACTGGAGTGGGGGCGCTTAGCCCCCTTAGCAATAAGAGCTAAGCGGCCATGGGAGCGAGTAAACACATCCAAAATAAGACTTGTTTCCTTATAAGGGATGCTGTGCAACACAAAGCCGGGCTCATCTAAAACGCGTGTGCCAGCCATTTATTCCAGACCTTGAGCCCGAAGTTCTGCAAGATCGTCGGCCCAGCCGCGCTTGACCTTGACCCAGGTTTCTAAAAAAACCTTACCATCAAATAACTTTTCCATATCGAGTCGCGCTTCTGTAGAAATCTTTTTTAAACGCTCCCCTTTTTGACCAATGATCATCGCTTTGTGACTATCACGATCCACCAGAATAGTTGCAGCAATTCGTCGCATAGTACCATCAAGCTTAAATTGATCAATCACAACAGAGCTAGCATAAGGTAACTCGTCACCGGTATATCGAAACACTTTCTCACGCAAAATCTCCGCAGCCATAAAACGCTCACTGCGATCAGTTAAGGTCTCAGCATCATAGACCGCCTCACCTTCGGGTAAATACTCCTCAATAATGTCCAAAAGTCGACCAATATCGTCCTTATTTTTACCACTCATAGGGATGATTTCAGCGAATTCACCCTGGGGAGATATGACTTTCTCAGATTCACATCCCTTAGTTTGTGTGGCAATTGCTTCCCATGTTTGGCCCATCTTTTTCATGAACTCAAATAAAGCAGCATCACGATCATGTGGATTGTCAAAACGGGATGCAAACAAATCTAATTTATTAGTAATTAATAAAACTGGTTTATTGGCAGGTAATAAGCGCAAAACCTTCACATCGTCCGCACCCCAATATCCCGCCTCCACAATGAAACAAATGACATCAACATCATTTAGGGTGCTAGATACAGTCCGATTCAGTGTCTGATTTAAGGTATTCATCACCCTTGTTTGAAACCCTGGAGTATCAATAAATATAAATTGAGCATTCTCACGCGTTTGTACGCCAACAATACGATATCGGGTAGTTTGAGCTTTGCGAGAGGTAATACTAATTTTTTGACCAACCAAGGCATTGAGCAGGGTTGATTTGCCCATATTAGGTCTACCAACCAATGCGATCGTGCCGCATTTAAACATTATTAATCCTTTAGCTTCAGGGGAAGCTGACCCTTACCAGTATCTGCTTTTGCTGCTTTTTTCTTAGCAGCACGCGTCTTCTTGGGTTTGCGAGTCTCTTGTGGCAAGGCTTTTTGAACGGCAGTTAAGGCGAGTTTTGCTGCAACCTGTTCGGCAGCGCGCCGCGATGCGCCCTCACCTTTTACGCTCACCTTCAAATTAACAATCGAGCACTCCACCTCAAATTGCTGGTTATGAGCCGCTCCTGATGTGCCTACTACGTTATAAATCGGTAGTGGTAACTGAAAGCCTTGCAAATATTCTTGCAAAAGTGTTTTGTCGTCCTTGCCTAAGGTTTTTGGGTCTACGTTTTGCAAAATACTGGAATACAACTTCCGTAAACTTGCTTTTGCTGCCTCAAAGCCACCGTCAATAAAGATTGCTCCGGCAATTGCTTCTAAGGTATCAGCCAGAATGGATGGTCTTCGAAAACCACCACTTTTGAGCTCACCCTCACCTAATTTTAAATAATCGGACAGTAATAATGCTTGGGCAATTTCATACAGGGCCTGTTGCTTCACTAAATTAGCCCTTACTCGTGAGAGATCGCCCTCATCCAAATCAGAATACCGCTCATACAAAATCTCAGCTACAACACAGTTCAATACCGAGTCACCCAGAAACTCAAGCCGTTCATTATTCTTTTTACTGTGACTACGGTGGGTTAGAGCCTGATTTAACAACTCAGGCTTCTTGAACTGGTAACCTAGACGCCCTTCTAGTGGACTTAGATCAAGGGTGGCGCGCGCGTTCATGTTTACTCAAAACTTCCGATACGACCGAGAGATCCCATATTGAGCCAAATAAAAAATGCGCGACCCACTAGATTTTGGTCGGGTACAAATCCCCAGAAACGTGAATCTAAACTATTGTCACGGTTATCACCCATAACAAAGTAATGTCCCATTGGCACCTTACAACTCATCGTACTACCCTGATATTGGCAAAACTCTGCGCCGGGAAAACGTTCAGCTTGGTAGATCGTACTTCGATCTGGATCATTCAAAATTTGGTGTTGATTACCACCTAGATCAGCTGGATAAGACTCTGTATACAGACTAGCATAGCGCATACTTTCAGGATCTAAATATGAAGTGCCGCCAGCATAAACCAGTGGCTTGCCATTAATTGTTACTTTTTTATCCTGATACAGAATCTCATCGCCAGGAATAGCAATTACACGCTTTATGTAATCCACCGACTCATCTTTAGGATATCGAAAGACAACTACATCGCCACGTTTCGGAGTGCCAATATCAATCAGCTTTTTATTAATCACTGGCAAACGAATTCCGTAGGTATATTTATTGACCACAATAAAGTCACCAATTTGTAGAGTCGGAATCATGGATCCCGATGGAATCTTAAAGGGCTCAATCAAGAAAGAGCGCAAGAGGAATACGGCGACAATAACTGGAAAGAAACTTGCAGAATATTCAAGCCACAGCGGCATGCGCTCGATACCAGCAGCTTTACGCTGCGGAGCAAAGTAGAGCTTATCGGCAACCCAGGCAACACCAGTGATCACTACTAAGATAAATAGAATAAGTGCAAAGTTCATTTTTCTTCCACCTGCAAAATAGCTAAGAAGGCCTCTTGTGGTATCTCCACATTTCCAACTTGTTTCATGCGTTTCTTACCTTCTTTTTGCTTCTCTAACAATTTGCGCTTACGCGAAATATCACCACCATAGCATTTAGCTAAAACATTCTTACGTAATGCCTTTACATTCTCACGAGCAATAATATTGCTACCGATTGCTGCCTGGATAGCAACATCAAACATTTGTCGAGGAATAATGCCGCGCATTTTTGCAACAACCTCTCGACCACGGTGCTGACTATTACTTCGGTGAACAATGATGGATAGAGCGTCAACTCGATCACCATTAATCAAAATATCAACCTTCACCACATCAGCTGGACGATATTCTTTAAACTCATAATCCATCGATGCATAGCCACGCGATACTGATTTAAGACGGTCAAAGAAATCCAGCACAATCTCTGCCATTGGTAGCTCATAGGTCAATTGCACTTGGCGACCTAAATAGGTCATATTTGTTTGAATACCGCGCTTACCAGTGCATAAAGTAATCACGGAACCCACATACTCTTGTGGCATATAAAGATTAACAGTCACAATGGGCTCAAGAATGGTCTCAATTTTGCTTGGATCGGGCATCTTAGATGGGTTATCCACCACCACTAGAGTTCCATCTCGCTGCTGCACTTGATACACCACGGTAGGCGCCGTGGTAATGAGATTCATATCAAACTGGCGCTCTAAACGCTCTTGAACAATTTCCATGTGCAAGAGGCCTAAGAATCCACAACGAAATCCAAAGCCGAGCGCTTGCGAAACTTCAGGATCATATTGCAAAGAGGCATCATTCAATTTGAGCTTCTCTAGGGACTCACGTAGTGCATCGTATTGATTTGCTTCTACTGGATAGAGGCCGGCAAACACTTGAGGCTTGACTTCCTTAAAGCCAGGCAAAGGTTCTGCTGCGGTGGCTCTACCCTGCTGTCCAGCTGCATGAGTAACGGTATCACCCACTTTAGCTGCCTTGAGCTCTTTAATGCCTGCAATAATAAAACCTACTTCTCCAGCGCTAAGTTCACTGCGGGTTAATGATTTTGGAGTAAAGACACCCAGCTGCTCAACTAAATGTGTAGAGCCTGTAGCCATTAGTAAGATTTTATCTTTTGGTTTTAAAGTGCCATTCACCACTCGAACTAACATCACAACGCCAACGTAGTTATCAAACCAAGAATCAATAATCAATGCCTGTAAAGGTTTTGTCGCGTCCCCTTTCGGTGGCGGTACGCGCCGAATCATTTCCTCTAAAACATCAGCCACGCCTAAACCTGTTTTTGCTGAACAGGTTACGGCATCCCGTGCATCAATACCAATCACATCTTCAATCTCTTTTTTTGCAGACTCAGGATCTGCCGATGGCAAATCAATTTTGTTCAAAATGGGAATAACCTCCACTCCCAGTTCAGTTGCGGTATAGCAATTGGCAACCGTTTGGGCTTCAACACCCTGACTCGCATCAACAACTAAGAGCGCTCCCTCACATGCTGATAGAGAACGGCTGACCTCGTAGGAGAAATCCACGTGTCCCGGCGTATCAATCAAGTTCAGATTGTAGGTTTTGCCATCTCGAGACTTATAGGTCAAAGCCGCGGTTTGTGCCTTTATGGTAATTCCGCGCTCACGCTCAATATCCATCGAATCAAGTACTTGCTCCTCCATCTCACGGTCAGATAAGCCACCGCACAGCTGAATGATTCGGTCTGCTAGAGTAGATTTGCCATGGTCAATATGGGCAATGATGGAGAAATTACGGATATGATCCATTGGCGTTTTTCTATAAGGTCTTCACAAAACGCCTTGTCGCAACACAACACAATGATGCGCTGCAATAAGATGTCTTTCCGTTATTGTAATGGGATAGGCAAAAAGGCTTATTGGCCCTTGCTTTAAGGTCAATAAACCCTTTTATTCAAAGGAAAAAGCTGCCTTTCAACAACTGTGGGCAGCCCTCCTTTTCTAAGCAAAGTCTATTTTGGACTTGGCCTAATGGGAACCACAATCGTGCCATCTCCCCGTCGAATAAAGACAGGAACTGCTTTATTGGGATCCATTGCTTTTACGGCAGACTCAAACTGCTTGACCCCCGTAATATCAGTATCACCAATTCGGACAATCACATCGCCTACTCGCAAGCCTGCTCGAGCAGCTGCACCTTCACCAACATTCGTAATTTCAACTCCGCTCTTACCGCCAAGATCTTTCTTCTTAGCTTCTGAAAGATCGGTGACATTGATACCCAATGACTTATTAGCAGTTCCAGCTTGCGGGCTGGGGGTTTCTGTTTTCTTGGCAACGGATTTATCGGGCTCGGCATCTGCTACCACTACAGTTAAATCACGCGTTGCGCCCTTTCGCCAAACTTTGACCGTTGCGCTAGTACCCGGCTTTGTTTCACCAACGATACGAGGTAGATCTGTCGACTTATTGATGTCTTTACCATTAAAGCTCAAGATGACATCACCGGCCTCAATTCCACCTTGGGCAGCGGGCGCGCCAGGTTCCGCATTACGAACAAATGCACCGCGCGGTTTTCCTAAGCCTAGACTCTCAGCTACTTCTTTATTGATTTCGCCAATAGCGACTCCAATACGACCGCGCACCAAACGTCCTGTAGTACGAAGTTGGTCAGCAACTCGCATTGCTTCGTCAATTGGGATTGCGAATGAAATTCCCATATATCCGCCAGAGCGGCTAAAAATTTGAGAATTAATACCAATCACCTGACCAGCAGTATTAAGGAGAGGACCACCTGAATTTCCTGGGTTCACTGCAACATCAGTTTGAATAAAGGGCAAGTAATCACCGGTATCACGACTCTTAGCAGAGACGATGCCTGCGGTTACCGTATTCTCCAAACCAAAGGGCGAACCAATTGCGATAACCCACTCACCCACCTTAACTTTTGATGAATCACCAAGAGGTAATTTAGGCAAGGCATTTGCCTCGATCTTTAAAACCGCCAAATCAGTACGTTTATCAGCACCTAACAACTTTGCTTTGAACTCGCGTTTATCTGTCAAAGTGACATAAATTGTTGTTGCGCCCTCAACCACGTGCGCATTAGTCAAGACGATGCCACTAGAGTCAATAATGAAGCCAGAGCCTACACCACGCTCAATTTCTTCTGGTTGTCCACGACGATTGGGTTGACCCTTAGGACCACCTGGCGCACCGGGTAATGGGACCCCAAAGAAGCGACGAAAGAACTCAGCCTGTTCGTCTGGAATACCTGGGATGGAGCCCTGAGCCTGTTGATTTGCCAACTTCTCAGTTGTACGAATATTCACTACTGCGGGACTTGCCTTCTCAACCAAATCAACAAAATCTGGTAATACCACTCGGGGCGGTGTTTGAGCCTGAGCAATGGGGGCGAAGGAAAGTAGGCCCAAACTAAATACCGAAAATACTACTAACAGAAATTTTTTCATAAGAAATTGAGCCCAAGCTCAACCCATTAGTTGCAATAACTTCAATATTAGGGTGTTTTCCCAAATATCAAGGTACCGTTAGTACCCCCAAATCCAAAGTTGTTTTTAACCGCATAGGTGATCTTGAGGTCCCTAGCTGCGTTTGCGCAGTAGTCCAAATCACATTCAGGGTCTTGATTAAAGATATTGATCGTTGGGGGAGCTTTCTGGTGGTGCAAGGCAAGAACGGTAAATACCGATTCGAGGCCGCCAGCACCTCCCAAAAGATGTCCAGTCATTGACTTAGTAGAGTTAACAACAACTTTCTTGGCATGATCGCCAAGGGCTGCTTTGATTGCATCGGTTTCATTTTTATCGCCCAACGGTGTAGATGTTCCATGGGCATTGACATACTGAATTTGATCAGCATTTAGGCCTGCGTCACGCAAGGCATTATTCATACAACGACGTGGGCCATCCATATTAGGTGCGGTCATGTGATAGGCATCACCGCTCATACCAAAGCCACATAGCTCAGCATAAATCCTTGCGCCACGAGTCCGTGCATGTTCGTATTCTTCAAGCACCATAACACCCGCTCCTTCGCCAAGAACAAAGCCGTCGCGATCTTTATCCCAAGGACGCGAGGCAGTCGCAGGATCGTCGTTGCGCGTAGAGAGCGCACGAGCAGCCGCAAAGCCACCCACGCCCAATGCTGAAATGGTTGACTCCGCCCCACCGGCTACCATCACATCGGCATCACCATACTGAATTAATCGAGCCGCCAAGCCAATGCTGTGTAAACCCGTTGTGCATGCCGTTACTGCAGCGACATTGGGACCTTTGAGATTAAACAGAATACTGAGGTGGCCAGAAATCATATTGATGATCGAGCCAGGGACAAAAAATGGAGAAATACGGCGAGGGCCTCGAGAAAGAAGCTCGGCATTGGTCTCCTCAATCATCGGTAGACCACCAATACCTGAACCCACAAGAACGCCAATGCGTTCAGCGTTTTGGTCATTTATTTCAAGGCCGCTATCGCGGATTGCTTGTGTACCCGCGGCAATACCATAGTGAATAAAGGTATCCATATGGCGCGCTTCTTTTGCCGAGATGTATTCCTCGACATTAAAGTCTTTAACTTCTCCAGCAAAGTGAACGCTTAGTGCGGAGTGATCAAACTTGGTGATAGTAGCAATGCCAGTTCGACCCGCAATGAGGTTATCCCATGCGGTCGCAACTGAATTGCCTACTGGTGAAATCAGACCTAAGCCAGTGACCACCACTCGACGTGGTTGTTTTAATGCGGGCACGACTGGGCCTAAATAGTGAGATTAGCCCTGTCCAGCTTTCGTTTTAGCGAAATCGATCGCAAGCTGTACAGTGGTGATTTTTTCGGCTTCCTCGTCTGGAATTTCAATACCAAACTCATCCTCTAAAGCCATTACTAATTCAACAGTGTCAAGAGAGTCTGCGCCAAGGTCGTTCACAAAAGATGACTCATTCTTGATGTCAGCTTCAGGCACGCCTAATTGCTCAGCCACAATTTTCTTAACGCGTTGTTCAATATTGTCCATTCATTCCCTCCAGGGCTTGTTAAAACGAATTACGAGATTTTATCAGTTTGTTAGGCAAAGTCTCAAATTACCAAAATAATTAAGCTAGATATAGGCCGCCATTGACGTGCAGGGTAGTTCCAGTAATGTAGGCTGCTGCCGGAGAGGCCAAAAACGCAACGGCCTGAGCAACATCCTCGGGGGTTCCAAGACGTGCCAATGGAATATTTGCCTTCAGACTATTTTGCTGGTCTTCACTCAGTGCACGCGTCATATCTGTGTCAATAAAACCCGGAGCAACACAATTAACAGTAATATTGCGACTACCGATTTCACGAGCTAGGGCACGGGTCATTCCTGCAACACCCGCTTTTGCAGCAGCATAATTGGCTTGACCCGCATTTCCCATATGACCCACGATCGAAGTGATATTAATAATTCGACCACTTCTAGCCTTCATCATCGGGCGCATGACTGCTTGAGAAAGCTTGAAGACGGAACTTAAATTTGTAGAAATAACATCGGTCCACTCATCGCCCTTCATACGCATTGCTAACTGATCTTTAGTAATGCCAGCGTTATTCACTAATATATCTATACGACCAAACTCTTTCACAATGCCATCAATAATGGTTTCGCAAGCTAAATCATCGGTTACGTTTAAAACTTTTGCCAACCCACCGTGAGGTTTAAGACGCTCTGCAATTATTTGGGCTCCAGCCTCGGACGTTGCAGTACCAATCACAGTTGCGCCACACCCTGCAAGTTCCTGTGCAATTGCCTGACCAATACCACGTGATGCACCAGTGACCAAAGCAATTTGATTTGTTAGGTTTAAATTCATCGCTGTCTCTTTTATATCTCTAAGTCTTTAATGTTTGCATCACTTCCAAGAGGCTGGGCTCATCCATCAGCGCCATTCCCAGTAATTGATCATCAATCCGTTTGGTTAAACCCGCCAATACTTTGCCAGGGCCACATTCAACAACTTGCTTAACACCGCGCGTCGACATTGCCCGAATCGTTTCTTGCCAACGCACTGGTTTTGCGGCCTGTCTAACTAAAGCATCTTTAATTGCCAAAGGATCATCCAAGATGGTGACATCGACATTATTAATCACTGGAATTGTGGGAACATGAAATTCAATTCCCTCAAGATAGGCTTTCAATTTCTCGGATGCGGGCTTTAATAATGAGGAATGAAAAGGTGCGGATACGGGTAGCGGCAAGGCGCGTTTCGCTCCTGCCGCTTTGAGCATCTCACAGGCCTTTGTCACAGCCTCCGTTGCTCCTGCAATCACAATTTGTCCAGGGGCATTAAAGTTAACTGCTTCGACAATTTTTCCAGATTGGGCACTTGCCACGGCGCATACCTCAACTACCTTTGTGTCTTCGAGTCCTAAAATGGCAGCCATTCCACCCGTGCCCACTGGCACTGCTGTCTGCATTGCCTCAGCACGAAAACGAACTAACGGAACTGCATCTTTAAACCGAATTACTCCAGAGGCGACAAGGGCGGAATACTCGCCCAGACTATGGCCAGCCATGACACTCGGCTTGGGTCCTCCTGCAGCAAGCCAAGCTCGGTAACAGGCAATTCCAGCAGTCAGCATGACTGGTTGTGTATTAGTAGTTAATGCTAGCGCCTCTGCAGGACCTTCGGCAATCAATTTTCCGATATTTTCTCCAAGGGCGTCCGATGCCTCCTGAAGAGTGGCATGAACTTCAGTGCGGGCAGCAAGCGAGTTCAGCATCCCCACAGATTGGGAACCTTGTCCTGGAAAAACAAAAGCGAATGTCATAAGAAACTCATTAAATAGTGATGTTGAGTGAATTCATTAGTAGCGCAAGATTACTGCACCCCACGCAAAGCCGCCACCAACCCCCTCAAGAAGTACATGTTGGCCACGCTGAATTTGACCTGAACGAATACCAGTATCTAGCGCTAACGGAATCGATGCTGCTGAGGTATTGCCATGCTCCGCAACCGTCACAATCACCTTGTCCATTGACATTCCCATTTTGCGGGCAGTACCCTCCATAATGCGAATATTGGCTTGATGCGGCACTAGCCAATCAATCTGATCAGCGGTCATATTAGCCTTTTCTAAAACTTCATTCGCAACTTGCTCCAAGACCTTTACCGCCAACTTGAAGACGGATTGACCATCCATCTGCAAATATGGTGAGCCGTCAATGCCTCCACAGATTGCTCTACCCGGAACACACAAAATATCCCGCTGACTGCCGTCTGCGTGCAAGGCGCTGGCTAAAATACCAGGTTGATCCGATGCCTCAAGCACCACAGCCCCAGCACCATCACCAAATAATACGCACGTAGTGCGATCTTGAAAATCGAGGATACGTGAGAAGACTTCGGCACCGATTACCAAGATCTTTTGATGTGCTCCTGCGCGTATAAAGGCATCAGCAATGCTAAGAGCATATGAGAAGCCAGCGCACACTGCCTGTACATCAAATGCAGCGCAACCATGCCTTATACCCAATTTATCTTGAACTACACAAGCAGTGCTAGGAAAGCCACCAAGATGATCTGGGGTAGAAGTTGCCAAAATAATCAGGTCAATCTCACTCACGTCGCAAGAGGCCGACTGGAGAGCGGCTTGTGCAGCTTTGACAGCTAAATCACTGGTTAACTCATGGTCTGCAGCAAAATGCCTTGCTGAGATTCCACTGCGGGTGTAAATCCACTCATTGCTCGTTTCCAAACCGTCTTTGGCAAGCCGTACAACTAAATCGTCATTACTGACTCGTTGTTCAGGTAAATAACTGCCGGTGCCTGCTAAGCGGGCGAAGCGGGTTGTACTCATGAGGACCTCATGCCAAAGGATTCGGCAATCTTATCGACCATCCGATTTTTAGCTGCGTCGTAAGCCCGCTCTAATGCAACCTTAAATGCAAAGCGATCAGCCGAACCATGACTCTTGATGACACAGCCACGTAAGCCCAAGAGTACGGCTCCGTTATAACGCCGGTGATCAACCCTCTTACGAACTCGACCTAATGGTAATAAAGCGGCTAAGCCCATTAACTTAGTCAAAAATGAACGCCCAAATTCTTGCCGAATCATGCCGCTCATCATCTTTGCCAAACCTTCGCTTGCCTTTAGAACCACATTTCCCACAAAACCATCACAAACCACAATATCGGTTGTTCCCTTAAAAATATCGTTTCCTTCTACATTGCCATAGAAGTTCAAATTACTTTGGCGCAACAACTCAGCTGTTTGCTTAACAACTTCATTCCCCTTAATAACTTCTTCACCAATATTTAACAAACCAATTGAAGGACTCGGATGGCCGTTAACAACCCGCAACATAACATCGGCCATCTGGGCAAACTGGAGTAAGTGGATGGGCTCGCAATCAGCATTTGCTCCCAAATCTAATACTGTGGTTCCTTTACCCAACTCATTGGGGATCTCAGTTGCAATAGCAGGACGATCGATGCCGTCCAAGGTCTTCAAAAGATAACGCGAGATTGCCATTAAGGCACCGGTGTTACCTGCTGAGATAACAGCATCCGCTTTTCCTTGTTGAACCTGCTCAATTGCCACGCGCATTGAAGAATCTTTTTTGCGACGCAATGCAACCTCAATGGGGTCATCCATCAAAACAACTTCTGAGGCACCGATAACCTGAATACGGCCAACCAAACTCGCATCGCACTTACGAATCGCCTCAGTTAGTAAATTTGGATCACCAACCGCTATCACGCTAGCATCAGAATGATCGCGCAAAAAGTCACAACACGCGGGAATAGTCACATCAAATCCATGATCGCCACCCATAGCATCGACGGAAATGGTCACACTCATAGATTTATGCTTGCAACAAGGATTGTGTCAAAGAAAAAAGCGGCGTAGAGCCGCTTAAATCTAGCAGAATGAATTAGTCGTTCTTAGTCTTAACGACTTTGCGACCACGATAGTAGCCATTGGGAGAAACGTGATGACGCAGATGCGCCTCACCTGTTGTCGACTCGACTGCAATTGCTGGTGCGGTCAAAAAGTCGTGGGCGCGGTGCATGCCACGCTTCGAAGGGGATTTTTTATTCTGTTGGACGGCCATATTGAACTCCTAAGCAAGCCGAGATTCTAGCATAGAAACAGGTAAAAACCCGTATTTGTAAACCAATTAATTCTTATTTCTTTAGACTTTTCAATACCTTAAAAGGGTTTGGGCGCCCTGAATCACCCTCTTCCTGGCTGAGCTGACACTTTCCAGTGGGGTGTTTTGGTGCATAGGGGATAGCCAAGAGTACCTCGTCCTCAATGGCCTCCAAAAGATCAAAGGCGTGACTAGCTACCATCGCCTCCTCCTCTTCATTGTCAAGCGGAAACTCGTCAGCTTCTTCTTCTGTCTTGACAAATACAAAACGTTTTTTTTGGTCAAGCTCAAATATCAAGGGTTGTAAACAGCGCTGACAGGAGAGATGAATGGAGCCTCGCAAACGGATTTCCATAACTGGTCTTTCCCCTTGGGAGAGGGTCTGAACAGTGCAATGAAAGCCGTCATTGGTCTCTGTTTTACTGCACTCATTCTGCAATCGAGGCAAATCAGCTAAGCCAATAAAACCATTACCCTGATAGGAAACCGGGGCTAAGATATCGACCTTAGCCAAGGATTTTGGATTGATGGGAAGAGCAATGATTGGGCGGCTAGGACGCGGGTTCATAGAAGAAGTCTAAAACGAGTACCGAAACTAAGCCACAATATCGCAGTATTCAATCATTATTTGTAATATCCAAATGGCAAATACTAAACAACTTGTTTTAGCTTCAAGCTCTATTTATCGACGCCAACTGCTTGAGCGTTTGGGTCTGCCATTTAAGGCAGTCTCTCCTGATATAGACGAGACCCCTTTTGATCATGAAGCGCCTGAAGCGATGACGATTCGCCTGGCCCAACAAAAGGCGGCTGCTATTGCAAAGCAGTATCCAAATGCATGGATCATTGGCTCAGACCAAAGTGCAGATCTTCATGGCCAAGTGATTGGTAAGCCCGGTAATCTTCAGCGAGCACTCATGCAACTCAAACAGATGCAAGGCCAAACCGTTGTCTTTCATACAGCACTATGCCTTCTTAATGGTAATCAGAGCACTACAGTGAATGTTCCTACACGAGTCCGCTTTCGCAATCTTCCTGATTCGGTCTTGGATTACTATTTGCAGATTGAGAAGCCCTATGACTGCGCTGGTAGTGCGAAATCGGAGGGCTTGGGAATCACTCTTTTGGAGAAAATTGAAAGTGATGATCCAACTGCACTAATTGGCTTACCCCTCATTGCTCTCTCAGGCTTATTGCGCGAAGCCGGTTTTTTGTTTCCCGATCATGCCTCAATCAGCAAATAAAAATAATCCTGGGTGCCTGTACTTGGTTCCCAATACCTTAGGCGAAGAAGACAGGCCTGCGCAATTACCGCGCGTCATCCCAGTTGAAGGTTTAAAACAAATTGCGCGTTTAAAAAATTGGATCGTTGAAGATGCTAAGACTGCCAGAGCCCTACTTAATGCAGTTAATCAAATCGAGCCCCTAGTTCACACGCTGCAAAGTATGTGCATGAATGAATGGCGGGGGGCGCAAAGTAAAAATAAGGCTGGTCTTAAACCGCTTCAACTTCTAGCGCCACTAATACAAGGTGAAGATATGGGTCTGATGTCTGAAGCGGGTGTTCCGGGAGTGGCTGATCCAGGGGCAGAAATTGTGTGGATGGCTCATCAACTCGGTGCCCGCGTTAAACCGCTCGTTGGGCCGAGCTCAATTCTGCTTGGTTTAATGGCAAGCGGTCTCAATGGTCAATGTTTTTGCTTTCATGGTTATCTGCCCGTTGAATCATCAGAGCGTTCCAAAAAAATCAAACAGCTCGAGCAGCGCTCAAAACAACATCACGAGACTCAACTCTGGATTGAAACACCCTACCGTAACATTGCAATGCTAGAAAGTTGCATGGCCGCACTTTCACCACAAACCCAACTATGCCTAGCGATGGACTTAAGTCTTGAAAGTGAATGGATTTGGACATCCCCAGTTGGCGAATGGCAAAAGCGATTTGCAAATCCGGCTGCATTGAGCGGGCTTTTGAAAAATCGCCCTGCTATTTTTCTAATGCTTGCCTAGCGCATCTCCGCGCTGCGCATCAGGGCTTTGCTAATTGCGGCTCCTGTTTCAGCACCAAAGCGTTTTGCAACCCGCTCTGCAAAATTTTCTTTCAGGGTGTAGTCCACTAGATCTGGCGCCTTGAAAATATCTCGCGCCACCGAGTCAACTGTACCGTAGCCATCAACCAAGCCTAATTGCAATGCTTGTTCACCATTCCATACGCGTCCCGTAAAGAGATCGGGGTCATTTTTTAATCGCTCACCGCGACCTTGCTTTACAACAGTAATAAATTGCTGATGAATCTCCTCAAGCATTTTTTTAACCATTTCAACTTGCTTGGGATTTTCTTTTGAAAAAGGGTCAAGCATTCCTTTATCCGAACCTGCGGTGATTAAACGTCTAGAGATACCCATCTTCTCCATGAGTCCTGTAAAGCCAAAACCGCCCATAACTACACCAATTGATCCAACCAAGCTAGCCTTATCGACTAATATTTTGTCACCCGCTACCGCGATGTAATAACCACCGGATGCACACACATCTTCAACCACTACATAAAAAGGTTTTTGTGGATGCAAGGCTCGCAAGCGCTTGATTTCGTCGTTAATCATGCCCGCTTGGACAGGGGAGCCGCCAGGGCTGTTAATCCTCAGAACGACTCCAGTAGCCTCTTTGCTTTCAAAAGCAGCTAATAGAGCAGAATTAATATCTAAAGCATTGGCCACTGAATTAGGTGCAATCTCACCCTCGATGCTAACAAGGGCAGTATGTTTGCCGCTGCTACCCTGTCCAGGTAATTGAATATCGAATATCTGATAAATCAAGCCGACCAAAACCACGACACTTAAAATGCGTAAGACTGCTCGCCAACGTCTTGCCTTACGATTCTCTTTCAGATTTTCGATCAAAAGCAACTCTAGAGCGTTACGCTCCCATTGCGCATTTGATTTAGATGAGTCCGAAGTTTGATTAGTATCCATAGTTAACTCAATTTACTGATCTTGTTAAAAGCAAATTCCTGTTCATACAAATTTGTTTGTAGCCAACTGGCCAATTGCTCAACATTATCAAGGCAGGCCAGAGATTTTGCAGAGCGCAAGGCGTCTGCTGGATGGGCTCCATAAGTAACCGCTATTCCATCCACCCCAGCGGATTGGGCCATTTCTAGATCATGTGTGGTATCCCCGATCATCAGCATTTTGCGCAGCGGTACTTGCAAATTATCTGATAAATCAAGGAGCATTCCAGGATGAGGTTTTGAAAAGGATTCATCTGCTGTTCGTGTGTCGTGAAATAAATGTTTTAGGTCATGAAAATCCAGCGACCTATTTAACCCTCGTCTTGGTTTACCGGTTGCCACACCCAATAAAAATCCTTTGCTCTTTAAATCTTCTAATAACTCTCTCATGCCGACAAATAAATTCAGTTCATGATCTTTAGCTAAGTAGTGAAACCGAAAACGATCTACCAGTTCTGGAAAACGGGCTGGCTGAATCGAGGGCACAACACGTCGTAATGAATCATGAACACCCAAACCAATCACATAACTGGCAATCGAATCCTCTGGTACTGGGAAATTCAAATCACGGCATGCTTGCTGAATGCAATGCACAATCGTTGGGGTTGAATCCATGATCGTTCCATCCCAGTCCCATACTAATAAATCATAGCGACGCACTTTTTCTTTCACTGCATTACTTTCATTTGATTGGGGTGACCCCAGATAAAGCCTTGCTACCCCACTGCTCTAACCATTGCTGAAATGCTTTGGGTAAATCCGCCTCAATCCGCATCTTTTCTTGAGTCTTCGGATGCTGAAAGATTGCAAGATGGGCGTGTAAGAATAAATGCTTAACCTTCAAACGTTTATCCTCGGCATTCATCCCATACTTATCATCCCCCAATATAGGGTGCCCGATCTTTTGCAGGTGGACACGAATTTGATGAGTTCGTCCAGTCTTCAACTGCGCCTCGGCAAGAGTGATGACATCCTCTTCCATCTTCAGAATCTCTGTGATTCGTAAATTAGTATGACTCTCCTGACCTTTGGGATCAACCCGCACGCGACGTTCGCCATTTTCTAAAAGGTATTTCAACAAAGAAAATTTTAGTTGTCGCGTACCTGTTGCCTGCATAATCTCTCCATGAGCAAGTAAGCGATAGCGCTTATCGGTTAGGCCTTCCCGAATCTGCCGATGCATTTCTACCAGTGCGCTGCGTTTTTTGGCAAATATCAAAATACCTGAAGTGTCACGATCTAAGCGATGAACCAATTCTAAGAATTTGCTCTCAGGTCTTGCTTTTCGAAGCAGTTCAATTGCTCCTAGACTTACACCTGAACCACCATGCACTGCCAAACCTGATGGCTTATCAATAATGAGTAAATATTCATCCTCAAATAGAACAGGAATTTTCGCTGCAAGCTGATTTGCCTTGTCCTGAGAAATTCCCTGCCCGGCTTTAGGCGGCTCGGCCAATCGAGTTGGGGGTAAACGAACAATGTCGCCCTCGACGAGACGGGAGGTTGGCAAAGCTCTTTTTTTATTGATTCGCACCTCACCCGACCGAATAATCCGATAAACGTGGCTTTTGGGGACACCTTTAGCCCAGCGCAATAAATAATTATCGAGGCGCTGACCAGCAGAATCGGGGCCAATGGTCTCAAAAACAGCTTGCAAGGCCACTGTTTTGCTCGATTCCTTGGCAAAAACGCCTTTTTGGGGGGGTGATTGAATAGTTTTCCTCATCCGATAAACCTCATTGTCGACCGTTTTGTGACCTATAATCAAGGATCTAGGTAATTTATTACTAGATTAATTTGAATTCCGGAGCTTGGAGTCGCCCATTGAAAGACTCCCGGGGTTGCCCCTCTCCCGTTTTAATGAGGCGCAGGGTTGGCGTGATGTATGCCGCGCCCCACGAAGCAGATGACCGTTTTTTAGGCGAGCGCCTACATTGAGATCGTAAGGAGATCTCTGTGGCGAGCGTTGGTGTGAGACCCAAACCATGGAACCCGTGGTTT
>JACCEB012065137.1_pt1 | contig 18439 bp, 15 predicted proteins | sample 7454761 | NCBI WGS metagenome assembly JACCEB01 (sample SAMN15323454, study PRJNA562643) | freshwater metagenome | isolation source: river surface water | place: USA:Blue River Watershed | collected 2017-08-18 | reverse complement strand
TCTCAACGAAGTCAGAACCAGAAATACTGAAGAAAGGGACTTTGGCTTCACCGGCAATGCCTTTGGCCAACAGCGTTTTACCCGTACCAGGAGGCCCGACCAACAACAAGCCACGGGGAATACGTCCGCCGAGCTTTTGGAATTTTTGTGGGTCTTTCAAGAAATCAACCACTTCCTTGACCTCTTCTTTGGCTTCGTCACAGCCCGCCACATCGGCGAAGGTCACTTGGTTGTTGTTCTCGTCCAGCATGCGTGCTTTGGATTTGCCAAAACTGAAGGCTCCCCCCTTGCCACCACCTTGCATCTGGCGCATGAAATACACCCAGACACCGATCAAGAGCAACATCGGGCCCCAGCTGACCAGCAAGGTCATCAAGAGCGAACCTTCTTCGCGCGGCTTGACATCAAACTTGACGCCGGCGTTGATCAGGTCACCGACCAAACCGCGATCGAGGTAAGTGGCCGTGGTTTTGATGCGGCGATCGTCGTTGGTGACCGCCACGATCTCTGTGCCACCCGGACTTTCGGAAATGGTGGCACTCTTGATGCGGTTACCGCGAACCTCTTCAAGGAAATCTGAATAGCCAATCGCGTTTGCGCCTGCAACACCACGGTTGTCAAATTGCTTGAACAAGGTGAACAGCACCATGGCAATCACCATCCAAACGGCAATTTTGGAAAACCAAGGGTTATTCAAGAGAGGCTCCAATCGAAAAAAAATATCTGGTCTTATTCTAGGCCTGCCACAGGCTCTCGGCTGCAAAAGATGGTGTTTTAGCCCTCAAAAACAGAGGATTTAAGGTTTCAATCCCGTGAATTCAGCCCAATGCCCACCAAAAAAGTCTCCGATGACTTGTCTCGTGAGGCTTTTGGCTTGAGGGGTTTGACCACCTTGAAGTTCTCTTTGAACATCTGCACGATTTGGCTGTAACCGCTGCCATGGAAAACTTTGACCACCAAAGCCCCCTCAGGTTTCAAGTGGTTTTGGGCAAATTCAACCGCCAGCTCAATCAAATGGGCGATGCGCGCAGCGTCCGAAGACTCGATGCCCGACAAATTGGGCGCCATGTCGGACACCACCACATCGGCCTGCCGTCCTTGCATGGCCACATCCAGTGCAGCAGCCACTTCCGTTTCCCGAAAATCGCCTTGGATGAACTGCACCCCTTCAATGGGAGCCATCGGCAAAATATCCAGAGCAATGATCGTTCCATTGAGGGTGCCGACCGCAGCGCCGTCGGGGGACAGCCGTCGACGCAAATACTGGCTCCATGCGCCGGGAGCCGAGCCCAAATCCACCACCAAGTGGCCGGGGCGAATCAAGCCTAAGGTCTCGTCAATTTCCTTGAGCTTGTAAACAGCACGGGCGCGATAACCCTCTTTCAGGGCCAATTTGACATAAGTGTCATTCACATGGTCGTTCAACCAGGCTTTGTTGACCTTTTTACTTTTGGTTTTGACTTTCATTCTTCTGCGTCCTTGCGGGGATAATACGGGAATGCCCCAAATTCAACTCACACCTTCCGAGCGCAAAGTTTTTCGCGCCGATGCCCATCATCTGGATCCCGTTGTCATGATCGGTGGGGATGGCCTGACTCCTGCCGTTGTCAAAGAAACCGAAGCCGCCTTGAACGCCCATGGCTTGATCAAAATCAGGGTGCTGGGTGACGACCGCGCGGCGCGAGAAGCGATGTTTGCGCAACTTGCCGACCAACTCAGTGCCGCACCGATTCAGCACATTGGCAAATTGCTGATCCTTTGGCGCCCACAACCCGAAAAAGTCAAAGCCATCGATGAAGACCGAAAAGCGGGGCCTCGCGATTTCAAAATCCTGAAATACAGCTCACGCGGCGGCCAGCGACCTGAAGTGAAGACCGTGCGCGTTTTGGGCAACCAACGCTTGGCGGCGGGAGGTCAAATCAAACGGGCCAAACCCAAACAAAAATCAGTGAAAAAAGGCCGTAACGACTGAGCCCATCCGGGCTTGAAATGAGTCGACTTCAAGCCCGCCAGATGAACTTCAGAGTGCCACAAAGCACGGCGCTCTGAAGGCGCGACTCAAATGTATGAAACGCCCACGATCTCGTAGCGGCGAACACCACCGGGGGCTTGCACTTCTGCCACATCGCCCTCTTCTTTGCCAATCAATGCGCGGGCAATCGGGCTGCTGATGTTGATCAAGCCCAGCTTCAGATCAGCCTCATCCTCACCCACGATTTGATAGGTCACTGCCTCACCGGTGCTCTCATCCTCGAGCTCAACGGTGGTACCAAAAACTACTCGTCCCCCCGCATCCACTGAGGCGGGATCGATGATTTGAGCGGCCGACAGCTTGCCCTCAATCTCTTGAATCCGGCCTTCGATGAAACCCTGACGGTCTTTGGCGGCATCGTATTCGGCGTTTTCGCTCAAGTCACCCTGCGCGCGCGCTTCGGCAATGGCTTGAATCACGGCGGGACGGTCAATGGACTTGAGGCGGTGCAACTCGTCTTTGAGCTTTTCTGCGCCACGTTTGGTGATCGGGATGGTAGACATGTTCAATTCTCCAAAAGCAAACCGCCGAGTTTTGAAACTCGGCGGTCATGAAGTGCATTATGCCTTGCGTCTCAGCTATAGACACTCGGCATAGACAAAGGACTTAGGCAGCCAATTGGGCATGCATCTCCTGAACGGAAATGACATCCAACTGGTCCATGTACTTCATGCCCTCCACGGCCGCTTCGGCGCCGGCAATGGTGGTGAACGTGGTGACACGGTTGAGCAAAGCTGAAGTGCGGATGTGACGAGAGTCGGCAATCGCATTACGGCGCTCTTCCACCGTGTTGATGACCAAGGCCACTTCGTTGTTTTTGATCATGTCAACGATGTGAGGGCGACCTTCGGTTACTTTGTTCACCGTGGCACAAGCCACACCCGCGGCGTTGATGGCCAAGGCTGTGCCTTTGGTTGCCACCAACTCAAAGCCTTGCGCCACCAACTGACGCGCCACTTCAATGGCACGAACTTTGTCGTTGTTCTTGACCGAAATGAAGACCTTGCCCGAAGTGCTGCCATCGGCCTTGGTGGGTCGGGGCAATTTGGTCCCTGCGCCCAATTGGCTCTTCACAAAAGCCTCACCAAAAGTCTTGCCCACGCCCATCACTTCGCCAGTGGATTTCATCTCAGGGCCCAAGATGGTGTCCACACCAGGGAACTTCACGAAGGGGAATACCGCCTCTTTCACGCTGAAATAGGGCGGCGTCACTTCTTGGGTAATGCCTTGCGAGACCAGCGTTTGGCCCGCCATACAACGCGCTGCCACTTTGGCCAGTTGGATGCCTGTGGCTTTGGAAACATAAGGCACGGTGCGGGATGCGCGGGGGTTGACCTCCAACACATAAATCACATCCTGACCCGCCACATGCTGGATGGCGAACTGCACGTTCATCAAGCCCACCACATTCAAGGCACCCGCCATCGCGGCCGATTGGCGCTTGAGCTCGGTCACCGTGGCCGCCGACAAGGAATAGGGTGGCAAAGAGCAAGCCGAATCGCCGCTGTGCACGCCCGCTTGCTCAATGTGTTCCATCACCCCACCAATGAAGGTTTGGCCAGCAGGATCGCGCAAACAATCGACATCGCATTCGATCGCATCGTTCAAGAAGCGGTCCAACAACACGGGAGAGTCATGTGACACCTTGACGGCTTCGCGCATGTAGCGCTCAAGGTCGCGTTGTTCGTGCACGATTTCCATGGCGCGACCGCCCAGCACATAACTGGGTCGAACCACCAGCGGATAGCCCAGTGCCGCGGCTTTTTCGAGGGCTTCGCCTTCGGTGCGCGCTGTCGCGTTGGGGGGCTGGCGCAATCCCAAGTCTTGCAACAATTTCTGGAAGCGCTCACGGTCTTCGGCGGCATCAATCATGTCGGGGCTGGTGCCGATGATGGGCACGCCAGCCGCTTCCAGATCGAGGGCCAACTTCAAGGGCGTTTGGCCACCGTATTGAACAATCACGCCAGTGGGCTTTTCTTTGTCAACGATTTCAAGCACGTCTTCTAAGGTGACGGGCTCGAAGTACAAACGGTCCGAGGTGTCGTAATCGGTCGAAACGGTCTCAGGGTTGCAATTGACCATGATGGTTTCATAACCATCTTCGCGCATCGCCAGTGCCGCGTGCACGCAGCAATAGTCAAACTCAATGCCTTGTCCAATGCGGTTAGGACCACCGCCCAAGACCATGATCTTCTTGTTTTGGGAGGGTTCGGCTTCACACTCGCCATCCCCATTGCCCTCGTAACAGGAATACATGTAGGCGGTGTCGGTCGAGAATTCGGCGGCACAGGTGTCCACGCGCTTGTAAACCGGGCGGACATTCAGCGCATGGCGCCGTGCACGCACCACGTGCTCGGTGGTTTTCAGCAACTTGGCCAGACGGCGATCGGAGAAACCTTTTTTCTTGAGCGCCCGCAATTCTTCGGCGGTTATCGCTTCCAAAGTGGTGGTTTCAAGCTCGAGTTCGATCTTCACGATTTCTTCGATTTGAACCAAGAACCACGGATCGATCTTGGTCAAGGCAAAAACCTCGTCCACGCTCAAGCCCATTGCAAATGCATCCCCACATACCAAATGCGCTCGGGGCCGGGCTCGCCCAATTCTTTTTCAAGCACTTCGCGGTCTTGGGTTTTTTCGTTCATGCCGTCGACGCCCACTTCCAAGCCACGCAGGGCTTTTTGGAAGGATTCTTGGAACGTCCGGCCCATGGCCATCACCTCCCCCACCGATTTCATTTGGGTCGTCAGGCGACTGTCGGCAGTGGGGAATTTTTCGAAAGCAAAGCGCGGGATCTTGGTGACCACATAGTCGATCGACGGCTCGAAAGAAGCAGGCGTCGCGCCGCCTGTGATTTCGTTGCGCAATTCGTCGAGCGTGTAGCCGACCGCCAACTTAGCGGCCACTTTGGCAATGGGGAAGCCCGTGGCTTTCGATGCCAAAGCGGATGAACGTGACACACGGGGGTTCATCTCGATGACGACCATGCGGCCGTCTTTCGGATTGATCGAAAACTGCACGTTCGAGCCGCCAGTGTCCACACCAATTTCGCGCAAGACTGCCAACGAGGCATTGCGCAAAATTTGGTATTCCTTGTCGGTCAGGGTCTGGGCCGGCGCCACCGTGATCGAGTCACCGGTGTGCACCCCCATGGGGTCCAAGTTTTCGATCGAGCAGATGATGATGCAGTTGTCCGCTTTGTCGCGCACCACTTCCATCTCGTATTCTTTCCAGCCCAACAGAGATTCTTCAATCAGCAACTCAGTGGTCGGCGAAGCTTCCAAGCCGCGTTTGCAAATGACTTCAAACTCTTCAGGGTTATAGGCAATGCCACCGCCCGTGCCACCCAAGGTGAAACTGGGGCGAATGACAGTGGGAAATCCCACGGTCTTCTGCACGTCCCAGGCTTCTTCCATGCTGTGGGCAATGCCCGATCTTGCCGAACCCAGACCAATTTTCGTCATCGCGTCTTTGAATTTCAGACGGTCTTCGGCTTTGTCGATGGCCTCGGGGGTGGCACCAATCAGTTCCACCTTGTATTTTTCAAGCACCCCATGGCGCCACAAATCCAAAGCGCAGTTCAGCGCCGTCTGTCCGCCCATGGTCGGCAAGATCGCATCGGGGCGCTCTTTGGCAATGATCTTCTCAACGGTTTGCCAGGTGATGGGCTCGATGTAGGTGACATCGGCTGTGGCCGGGTCGGTCATGATCGTTGCAGGATTGCTGTTGATCAAGATGACTTTGTAGCCCTCTTCACGCAGTGCTTTACAAGCCTGCACGCCGGAGTAATCGAACTCACAGGCCTGACCAATGATGATCGGGCCTGCGCCAATGATGAGGATGCTTTTTAGGTCGGAGCGCTTGGGCATGTTATTTCGCCTCCATCAAGTTGATGAAGCGGTCAAAAAGATAGGCAATGTCGTGGGGGCCGGGCGATGCTTCAGGGTGCCCCTGGAAGCAAAACGCAGGCTTGTCCGTGCGGGCCAAACCTTGCAAGGTGCCATCAAAGAGAGACACATGGGTGGCGCGCAAATGGGCGGGGAGCGACTTTTCGTCCACCGCAAAGCCGTGGTTTTGGCTGGTGATGGAAACTCGGCCTGAGTCGAGGTCTTTCACCGGGTGGTTGGCCCCGTGGTGACCAAACTTCATCTTGAAAGTTTTTGCCCCGCTGGCCAAGGCCATGATTTGGTGCCCCAAGCAAATACCAAAGGTTGGAATGCCGGTTTCAATCAGCTCTGCCGCTGCGGCAATCGCGTAGTCACAAGGCTGAGGGTCCCCAGGGCCGTTGGACAAAAAGATGCCGTCAGGCTTGTACTTCAGCACATCGGCAGCAGCCGTTTTGGCCGGTACGACCGTGACTTTGCAGCCCCGCTCGGCCAGCATGCGCAAGATGTTTTTCTTGACGCCGAAGTCATAAGCGACCACATGAAATCGGGGAGCCGTCTGTTCGCCATAACCCGAACCCAACTTCCATTCACTTTGGGTCCAGTCATAGGGCTCATTGACCGTGACTTGTTGGGCCAAATCGAGACCCGCCATATTGGGGGCGCCTTTGGCCAATGCCACCGCTTGGTCTTTCAAGGCCTGGGTCACGGCCTGACCGGGAGCCAAGCCGACAATGGCCCCGTTTTGAGCACCTTGGGTGCGCAGAATGCGGGTCAATTGGCGGGTATCGATGTTCGCAATGGCCACTGTGCCGGCATGAGCCAAATAAGACGAAAGGGTTTGGCTCGATCGGAAATTACTGGCGATCAAGGGCAGGTCTTTGATGATCAAACCTGCAGCATGGACTTTGTCTGCCTCGACATCTTCAGCATTGACGCCATAGTTGCCGATATGCGGGTACGTCAAAGTGACGATTTGCTGGCAATAGCTGGGGTCAGTGAGGATTTCTTGGTAGCCGGTGAGAGAGGTGTTGAACACCACTTCGCCGACTGTGGAGCCCGTGGCTCCGATCGAGTTGCCGATAAAGACCGTGCCGTCTGCGAGCGCCAAAATGGCGGGCGGGAAAGTTCCCTGAAGAGACAAAAGCACTGGGTTCTCCGGAATAGTTCGGGTACGCCTCAGCACTCACCAGAGAGGGATCTCTTTTGGGCTGCTTGTTCGAGGATTGGGCCTAAGATGGACTGTGGCGTACAGGTTGATGCGGGAAAGCCTCTCATTATAACGGAGGACCACTCGAAAACCCTGACGGGGGCCACACAAAACGTTTCAATTTTGGGGATTCAAGGGCTCAGTCTGAAGCCGTGGCGCTGGCATGCAAACAAATGGCTGCGGCCGTGGCCACATTCAAGGATTCTTCCCCACCGGGCTGGGCAATTCTGACTTTTTGTTGCGCCAAAGCCATCAAGCCCTCGCTCACCCCCTGCCCTTCATGACCAAAAACCCAAGCGCACTGAGGGCTCAGTGCCCGTTGTTGCAGTAATTCGTGCAAATACGGACCGGCATGCGAGCTGGTGGTCAGCACGGGGACACCCAGCGCAGCCACATCGGTTTCACCCACCGATTCGACCAAATGCAAACCAAAATGTGCGCCCATACCGGCCCGCAACACCTTGGGTGACCAAAGGGCGGCCGTGCCTTTGATGGCCAGCACTTGGCGGTAACCAAACGCTGATGCACAACGCAAAATGGCCCCCACATTGCCCGCATCCTGGAGTCGATCCAGCACCACGGTGGGAACTTGCAGCATGACTGCAGACGGCCCGGCAAGGTCAACCACAAATGCCATTCGGGCTGGTGATTCCAAACCACTCAAACTGGCAAACAAGGCATCGGGTAAAACCACCACGGCGTCGGCAAGGCCTTCCCACTGGGGCCCTTGCTCTTCATAAAAAGAGGTGCTCAATACCAACTGCGCAGGTCGAATGCCTCGCTCAAGGGCGGCACGGCAAAGATGATCGCCCTCCACCCAAAATTGGCCCGCTTTGCGATAGGCCGTCGTGTCTTGTGCCAATCGCCGCCAGGCCTTGACTTGGGGGTTATCGCGCGAGGTGATCAGGTGCATCGCACGCTCCGGCGCACAGGGGCAAAAGTCAGGCGGTGGCATTCAGCGGGCCCATGCTCACGCAAAGCATTCAAGTGCTGCGCCGTGCCGTACCCTTTGTGTTGATCAAATCCGTAAACGGGATACCGCTCATGCAGGTGTTGGCACAAGCGGTCGCGGTGCACCTTGGCCAAAATAGAGGCCGCAGAAATAGACGGTACCAAGGCGTCACCCTGCACAATGGCTTCCGCCAATATGTCCAGCGTGGGCAATCGGTTGCCATCGACCAACACACGTTGCGGCTTCAGACGCAAACCCTCGACAGCACGCTTCATGGCCAACAACGTCGCTTGCAAAATATTCAGTCGGTCAATTTCTTGAACGCTGGCTTCAGCGATAGCGAAACACAAAGCTCGGGCTCGTATTTCGTCAAACAACTGCTCTCGGCGTTTCGCTGAAAGTTTTTTGGAGTCGTTCAGACCCGCAATGGGCTGCAAGTCGTCCAAAATCACGGCCGCAGCCACCACCGGTCCCGCCAACGGACCGCGCCCAGCTTCATCCACGCCGGCGGTGAGGCCCGCAGTGGCCCAATTCAATGAGGCTTGCTCAATGGGCAAGGACTTTTTGGATCGCATGGGTCGCCAGCGTCGGCATGTCTTGCCGCAGTTGAAGGTGAAGCTCAGAAAAACGTTGTTGTAGGTGCGCGACCGCGTCGGGGTCGTCCAACCAGCGCAACACTGCTGTGGCCAAAGCATCGGGCTGAACTTCTTCTTGCAAAAATTCAGGAACCAGACTTTCATTGCACAAAATATTGGGCAGACCGACCCAAGGAAGCAAACGCTTGCGATTGGCAATTTGCCAAGACAGCCATTGCATTTTGTAAGCGATGACCATGGGCCTTTTGTGCAAGGCCGTTTCGAGTGTGGCGGTGCCACTGGCCACCAAGGCCACATCACAGGCCGCCTGCACGTCATGCGATTGCCCCATCACCACATGCACGTGACCTTGCATACCGGCCTGCGCAATAGCACTTTCAATCATGGGCAAGAGAGCAGCATGCGTGGGCAAGACGAACTGCAAATGGGGTCGCCACTCGCGCATCCGCTTGGCCGCCTGCAGAAATGGCAACGCCAACAACTTGATCTCTGAAAGTCGACTGCCGGGCAGCAGCGCCACGAGAGAGGCCTCGGGCGATAAAGCCAAATTCTGCCGCGCTCTTTGCCGATCGGGCACCGAATCAATGACGTCGGCAACGGGATGCCCGACGAAAGAGCCCGCGATACCGTGCTGCGCCAGCAAGTCGGGCTCGAAAGGGTAAATGCACAAAACGTGGTCCACGCTGTCACGGATTTTTTGGACCCGCTCTGGACGCCATGCCCAAATGGAGGGACAGACCAATTGAACGGTAGGCACGTTTTTTTGCCGCAACTTCCGCTCGACAGGCAAATTGAAATCCGAGGCATCGACGCCCAGATACAAATCTGGCGGGCTGTCCCAAAGGTCTTGCGTCAGTTTTTGACGAATACCGTTGATATGGCGATAACGCCAAAGGGCTTCGACCAAGCCGCGGACCGATAATTCGTCGCAAGACCATTTGGAGTTAAATCCAGCCGCATCCATCTGCGGCCCGCCGATGCCAAAGGCATTCAGGCCAGCCCAGTGCGAGCGCATGCCCTTCAACAACAACGCTGCCAGCATGTCGCCGGATCTTTCAGCAGCGACCATGCACACGCGCAGGTTCTGTGCGGGCCTTGGTTCAGGTGTATTGGATGAACCTTGCGCGTTCATCACGCTTTCAATGCCTGGCGAATGACCTCACACACTTCATCAATGGCTTCGTTGCTCAATTCTGGATAAATGGGCAAGGACAGGCATCGCTCGGCAACCGACTCGGTCACCGGGAAATGGGCGCCTGCTGAAATAGAAGCAAAGACTTTCTGTTGGTGCAAGGGCACGGGGTAGTAAATGGCGGAGGCAATTTTTTGATCGGTCAGGGCCTGTTGAATCACCGCACGCTCATCACAGAGCAAGGTGTACTGGTGGTACACATGCAAGCCCACACCATCTTCAAAGGGTGTCTGCAAATTCAAGCCCGCCAAGCCCGCGGTGTAGCGGTGCGCCACACGGCGCCGCTCTTGGTTGTATCGGTCAATGAACGGCATCTTGGCGCGCAACACCACGGCTTGGAGTTCGTCCAAGCGGCTGTTGTAACCCACGATGTCATGGTAATAACGGACTTTGCTGCCGTGGTTGCGCAACATGCGCAATTTTTCAGCCATCTCGTCAGACTGGGTGGTCACCATGCCGCCATCGCCATAGCAACCCAAATTTTTACTCGGGAAAAAACTGAATGCAGCGACGTCGCCCATGGCCCCGGTCTTGATGCCTTTGATGTCCGCACCAAAGGACTGCGCGCAGTCCTCCACCAGTTGCAGGTGATGCTCTTTGGCCAAATCCATCAAGGGAGTCAAGTCGGCTGGTTGGCCAAACAGGTGGACAGGCAACAAGGCCTTGGTCTTGGGCGTGATGGCGCGGCAAGTCTGCTCCACATCGATGTTGAACGTGCGCGGATCAATGTCCACAAAAACCGCTTTTGCACCAACATAGGCGATTGCCTCCGCGGTCGCGATGAACGTGAATGGGGACGTGATGACCTCATCACCAGGCCCAATGTCTGCGGCCAACAATGCCAGATGTAAGGCATCGGTGCCGTTGGCACAGGTGATGGCGTGCTGAACACCCAAATAAGTGGCCGCCTCTTTTTCAAAGGCCTGGACATTGGGGCCCAAAATAAATTGGGCAGCGTTCAATGCGCCTAAAAATGCCGGTTCGAGTTGCGGCTGCAAGTCGCGGTATTGCGCGACCAGATCGACCATAGGGATGCGCATGGCGTACCTTTCAAGTATTCAATTTCAAGAAATCAGCCGGGTGGCTTCGGTGATGCGCTGAACCGCTTCCAAAGCACGGCGCCCCGCTTCTCCGCTCACCTTGGGTGGCCGCTTGTGCAAGATGCTGTCAACAAAATCAACAATCTCTGCATACAAAGGATCGGCCTCGCCAAACGTTTGCTCTTGCTTTTCAATGGCGTGTTCGGGATCGACCATAGGGTCTTTTGCGCCCCGATACGTGGTCAAGGTGCGAACCTGAAAATCCAGCGAGTGGCAGGCCTGATGCTGGAAAACCCGCATTTTGCGTTCGCTCTTGGCGCTGACACGACTGGCCGTGACGTTGGCCACACAACCATTGGCAAATCGAATGCGGGCATTGGCGATATCAATGTCAGAAGTGAGCACCCTGGCGCCTGAGCAATCCACACTTTCAAGCTCACTGTCCACCAAGGACAAAATCAAGTCCACATCGTGGATCATCAAATCAAGCAAGACGCTCACATCGGTTGCGCGGGGCTTAAAGGGGGCCAATCGCGAGCTGTCGATGAACCGAGGGTCAGACAACAAAGGCTCGAGAGCCAGGGCGGCAGGGTTGAAGCGCTCTAAGTGACCCACAGCCAGTACGCAATGGTTTTCTTTGGCCAGACGAATCAATTCGTCGGCTTGCTCGAGCGTGGTGGTCATCGGCTTTTCTACCAAGACATGCACGCCCGCTCGGAGGAATTCAGCACACACTTCGTAGTGTCCTTGCGTGGGCACCACGATGCTGACAGCGTCTACGCGACCGATGAGTGATTGGTAGTCCGTCAAGGCTTCGCATTGCAAAGGCGCAGCAACAGCCTCGGCTTGCTCTTGTCGGCTGTCCACCACTGCCACCAATTCGCACTGCGAAATCTTGGCGTATTTTTGAGCATGGAATTTGCCCAGATATCCCACGCCAATAACGGCGCAACGCAACAGGGCCATGACGCCCTCCTTTCATGCTCGAGACAGAAGGAAATTCTGCCCCTGACTTTGATCAGTCGACCGACCGGCGGCGCGATCGCACAATGCCTACTTTGGGATTGACCCCTGCCAAAAAGCTCAACATCATTTGGACATCCGCTTGGACTTCAGGTTTGTCTTGGCCCAATTGAAGAATGCGTTCTTTGGCCACTTCGAATGTCAAATTTTCACGGTACAGCAGTTTGTGCATGGCACGCACGGCCGCAATGCGTTCAGGCGAATAACCGCGCCGGCGCAGTCCCTCTGCATTGACCGTTCGAGCCGAGGCCGGTTGCCCCTGGCATGTCACATAAGGCGGTAAATCGGCAAACAGCAGTGTGCACATGGCCGTGAAACTGTGGGCGCCCAAACGCAAGAACTGCCTGACCACCGTGAAGCCACCCAAGATGACCCAATCGCCCACCACCACGTGGCCGGCCAGTTGAGAGTTGTTGGCAAAGATGGTGTGGCTACCGATGTGACAGTCGTGTGCCAAATGCACATACGCCATGAACAAATTGTCATCGCCTACTTGGGTCACGCCACCGCCGTTCACTGTGCCTGCATTGAAGGTGCAAAATTCACGGATGGTGTTGCCATTGCCAATCACCAAGCGGGTGGGCTCACCGGCATATTTTTTGTCTTGCGGGGCGGCGCCCAAGGACGAGTAACTGTGCACATGGTTGTTTTGGCCCAGGGTGGTGTGCCCCTCAATCGTGCAGTGCGAGTCCACAGTAGAGCCCGCACCAATGACCACATTTGGGCCGATGATGGTGTAGGGGCCAACCGTAACGGATGCATCGAGCTGGGCTGCGGGATCGACCAATGCCGTGGAATGAATTGTCGCCATAGGACCTCAAGCAATTTTCCGCATGGTGCACATCAAATCAGCTTCGCAAGCCAATTCATCTCCCACCTTGGCCTGGGCCTTGAATTTAAAAATGCCCGCTTTCATGCGCTCGAGTTGAACATCGAGAGTCAGCTGATCGCCCGGCTCTACGGGGCGCTTGAATCGTGCCCCATCAATGCCGGCGAAATAATAGACCGTGTTGTCATCAGGAGCCGCATCCAAAGTATCAAACGACAACAGTGCGGCCGCTTGCGCCAACGCTTCGAGCATCAAGACGCCGGGCATCACCGGGCGATGTGGGAAATGCCCCATAAAAAAGGGTTCATTGATGGTCACGTTTTTCAAAGCTTTGATGCGCACGCCTTTCTCGATCTCCAAGACCCGATCCACCAACAAAATGGGGTAACGGTGCGGCAACTGCTTGAGAATTTGGTGAATGTCCATCATGGTCAGATTTCCTTGTTATTGTGCTTGTGATCGTGGGTCTCTAAAGCTTTGATGCGTTCGCGAAGCCGAGACAATTGTTTGAGACTGGCCGCGTTTTTTTCCCAGTTGACATTGCTGTCCAGCGGAAACATACCGGTGTAATGGCCGGGCTGCAAAACAGATCGCGTCACCACCGAAGCTGCCGAAATATGCACATGGTCTGCCAAAGTCAAATGGCCCAAGACCACGGCCCCGCCCCCCACAGTGCAATGCGCACCGATTCGCGCACTGCCCGCAATGCCCACACAACCGGCCATGGCGGTATGCCGACCCACATGCACGTTGTGACCAATTTGAATGAGGTTGTCGAGCTTGACACCGTCTTCGATCACGGTGTCTTCCAAAGCACCACGATCAATGCAGGTGTTGGCGCCAATTTCTACATCGTTGCCGATGCGTACCGCGCCCAATTGTTCTATCTTTTCCCATTCGCCTTGATGCGGCGCAAAGCCGAAACCATCCGCGCCAATGACCGCCCCAGAATGGACGATACAACGCGCTCCGATGCTGCAATCTTCACCCAATGTGACGCGTGATTTGAGGACGCTTGCCGCCCCAACCGACGCGCCACGCTCAATCACGCACAAAGGGCCAATGACCGCGTCATCGGCAATCGTGGCTTGCGGGTCGATGACCGCACTGGGGTGAATTTTGGGACCCGACGAACGCACGTGGCGCTGTTTCCACAAACGGGTCAAACGCGCAAAGTACAAATAGGGGTCATCGGTGATAATCGCGGCCTGTCGTTGCACCGCAAGCGCTTCAAAGGCCGGGGAAACAATGACACAGCCCGCAAGACTGGCAGACAAATCTTTTTGATAACGGGCTTGACTTAAAAAACTGATGTGGTGCGACTGAGCGGTTTGCAAAGGCGCCAATCCCGTGATGAGTTGGTCAGCGGCACCGAGCAGGCGACCGCCCAGAGCCTCTACGATAGCGCCAAGTGTCAGTGACACAATCTCAAACAGGCCAAAGCCTGTTACTTGCCCACCGAGGCGTTGAGGGCCCTGATGACTTTTTCAGTGATGTCGTGCTTGGGATTGAAGTAAGCGGCGTCCTGCAAAATCAAATCGTATTTTTCAGATTCAGCCACTTGCTTCACAGCGCGGCCAGCTCGCTCAAACAACATCTGGTTTTCTTCATTTTTGCGCGCACCCAAATCTTCTTGGAATTCACGCTGACGGCGCTTCAAATCGCGGTCTTGGTCAATCAATTGCTTTTGTTTTGCGGCGCGGGACGTTTCGGACATGGTCGGCGCATCGCGCTCAAATTTTTCAGCCGAACTCTTGAATGACGAAATCGCTTCATTCAGGTCTTTTTCACGCTTTAAAAATTCAGACTCCAGCTTCGCCTGAGCGGCTTTGGCCACGTTCGAGTCACGCAGAATGCGGTCCGTGTTGACAATGCCAATTTTGAAATCCTGTGCGTTTGCCCAACCGGTAAAAGTTGAAGCACAGGCCAAGACGGCCAACAGAAGGTTCTTGCGAAAGTTTGTCATTAGAAGGCTGTTCCGATTTGAAATTGAACACGTTGGATTTTATCGCTGGTCTGCTTCCGGATGGGCACTGCATAAGACAAGCGCAATGGGCCCAAAGGCGAAATCCAGCTCAAACCGAAACCGGTGGAGGCACTCAGCTTGTCGAGTGAGAAATCCTCCGAGTCGGCATAGGCACGGCCGACATCAGTGAAGCCATAAAAGCGCAGCGTCTTGTCGTTACCCGTGCCTGGAAAAGGCATTAAAAATTCTGCATTCAACACCAATTTTTTGGGTCCGCCCAAGTAAATGGGAGGGGTGTCTGAACTGGTTGGACCGACAGAGGACTGCTCAAATCCGCGCACGGTGCCCAAACCACCGACATAGAAATTCTTGAACAAAGGGAACTCTTGGCCACTCAGACCTTGACCCCAGCCCAGGTCGGCATTGAAAGCCAGCGTGTACTTTTTGCTCAAAGGAACGTAGTGCTGGTATTGGAAATTGCTGCGTAAATAACGCACATCTCCCGCAAAGCTCAAATCGGCATTGAATCTCTGGAGCGTCCCTTTGCTTGGTGCTAAAGCGCTGTCACGGCCATCCCGAGTCCAACCCAGTGTCAAAGGAAAAGCGGTGCTAACGACACCGAACTTTGCGGCGTAGTCAGAATACGCGGTAGGCAAACCGGTACCCGCACGAATTTCAGTCTGCTCAGCATTCAACCCCATGAATACCCTATCCGTCTCCGTCACAGGCACGCCAAAACGCACACCCAAACCAGAGTTGATCAAGCTGTAAGAATTGATGTCCCCCAAGTAAGGCCGGGTCGTTCTTTGGAAGACATCCAATGTGCGTGAAATACCGGTTTGGGTGAAGTAAGGATCGGTGGTGCTCAGCACCAAATTGCGGTTGTATTTGCTGGTGTTGACTTCCACCGCCAAATAGTTGCCCGAGCCAAATGCGTTCTCTTGACGAATGCCAAAGCTCAAGGTCACTTTTTCAGCCGATGAAAAACCAGCACCCAAAGACACGCTGCCTGTGGGCTTTTCAGCCACAGTGAACATCAAATCCACTTGGTCGGGCGTACCGGGAATTTCCACGGTTTCGACATTGACTTCGGTGAAAAAGCCCAAACGGTCCACACGGTCACGCGACAAACGGATTTTGTCGCCGTCGTACCACGCGGCTTCAAACTGGCGGAATTCGCGCCGAATGACCTCGTCACGGGTTCGGTTGTTGCCGGTCACCAAAATGCGCCGAACATAGGCTCGACGTGAGGGCTCAGCCTGCAAAACAAATTGAACTCGGTTGTTTTGTCGGTCGATTTCGGGTTTGACATCCACCCTTGCGAAAGCAAACCCAAACTTGCCAAAGTAATCGGTAAAGGCCTTGGTGGTCTCGGCCACGGTCTCGGCGTTGTAGGGCTTGCCCACGGCAATTTTGACCAGGGCTTTGAACTCGTCGTCCTTTTCCAGGTAATTGCCTTCCAACTTGACGCCCGACACCACAAAGCGCTCGCCTTCGGTCACGTTGATGGTGATCGCCATTTCTCGCTTGTCTGGAGAGATAGACACTTGGGTGGAGTCAATGCGGAATTCCAAAAAACCCCGCGACAGATAAAAAGACTTCAGTGCCTCCAGATCGGCATTGAGCTTGGTCCTGGAGTAGCGATCCGATTTGGTGTACCAACTCATCCAACCGCCAGTGTCCAGGTTGAACTGGTCGCGCAATTCAGCCTCTTTGAAGACCTTGTTGCCCACGATTTGAATGGTTTTGATCTTGGCTGGGCCACCTTCCGTGATGGTGAAACTCAGGTTCACACGGTTGCGGTCAACGGGGGTGGCCGTGGTGACCACTTCGGCGGCATACAAACTGCGGCTGATGTATTGGCGCTTGAGTTCTTGTTCGGCTTTGTCGGCCAGCGCTTTGTCAAAAGGTCGACCTTCGGCCAATCCCACCTCTTTCAAAGCTTTGATCAACACGTCCTTGTCAAACTCTTTGAGCCCCACAAACTCAACGGCTGCCACCGAGGGGCGTTCTTCCACCACCACCACCAGCACATCCCCTTGGGTTTCCAAGCGCACATCCTTGAACAAGCCCAAAGCAAACAGCGCCCGGATCGCAGCCGCCCCTTTTTCGTCAGAATATTGATCACCAACACGCAAAGGGATGGAGGCGAATACAGTGCCGGATTCAATCCGCTGCAAACCTTCCACACGAATATCACGCACCGTGAATGGCTCAACTGCCCAGGCCGGCAAACAAGCCAACAAGGCCACTGCGGCAGTGGCAAGGCCAGGTCGAACGTGTGAATGAAAGTTTTTAAAATTCATGGGGCAACCGTTAATCGGGTCACAGTCGGCCATGCGTGGGACATGTCGGCTGTCAACCTCATTGAAAAACCTGATTTTGTGTCACCAATCAGGCATCGAAACAACATTTCCACCCACTGGGGCGAGGTCACGGCCCAGAGGCACCGTGCACCCAAGATAATACACCTCCCGAGAGGGAAAATCACTGGAAATCCTGTACCCGAGCCCGAGGAAAATGCACTTAATTCAAACCCGCGACCACTTCTCGGGCCTGCTCTCGACTTTGCCGGTCCAGCGCCAGCAAATCCTCCAAGTTTTGGGGGCGGTTGGGATATATGCGGCCTAAAGTGGCTTCGTTGACGTGGTGAATTTGGTCAAACCGGATGCGCCGATTTAAAAACGCATCCACGGCGACTTCGTTGGCCGCATTGAGCACAGCACAACTGCCCGATGGACCCTCCAGGGTTTGCCAAGCTAATTTCAGACCCGGAAAGCGCTCAGGATGTTCGTGCTCCTCCATGGATTCAAAAGTCATCGGTGCCAAAGCTCTGAAGTCCAGAGCGGAGGCCCCCGACGACATGCGCTCGGGCCAACTCAGCCCATAAGCAATAGGCACCCGCATATCGGGAGTTCCCAATTGCGCCACCACAGAGTGATCGGTGAATTGCACCATGGAATGGATCACGCTTTGGGGGTGGATCACCACTTCCAACTGACGCGGCGCCAGACCAAAAAGATAGCGCGCCTCAATCACCTCCAAAGCCTTGTTCATCATGGTTGCGGAGTCGACTGAGATTTTGCGACCCATGACCCAATTGGGGTGAGCGCATGCTTGCTCAGGAGTCACCTCTTTCAAGCTGCCGAGATCGCGGCCGCGAAAGGGCCCACCGGAAGCGGTCAAGATGATCTTGTCCACCCGTCTTGGCCAAGTGGCGGGGTCTTCGGGCAATGATTGAAAAATGGCGGAATGTTCGCTGTCAATGGGCAAGAGCACCGCCCCACCCTCTTTCACGGCAGACAAAAAGACTTCGCCACCCACCACCAGCGCCTCTTTGTTGGCAAGTAGCAGGCGTTTACCGGCGCGAGCGGCAGCCAAGCAGGGCGACAAACCCGCCGCACCAACGATGGCTGCCATGACCGCATCGACTTCGGGCTCACTGGCAACCGCATCCAAAGCTGCCACGCCCGATCGAACTTCGGTTTGAATGCCTTCTGCGCGCAAGCGATCCGCCAACGCACGGGCGGCCTCTGGGTCCACCATGACGGCCACTTGCGGCCTGAACTGGGCACATTGGGACAGCATCAAATCCACTTGGGTCGATGCCGTCAGGGCATGAACGCGAAAGCGATCGGGATGGCGGGACAAAACATCCAATGTGCTTTTCCCGATAGAGCCGGTGGAGCCCAACACGGTGATGCGTTGTGGAGTGGAC
>JACCEB010455201.1_pt1 | contig 18454 bp, 15 predicted proteins | sample 7454761 | NCBI WGS metagenome assembly JACCEB01 (sample SAMN15323454, study PRJNA562643) | freshwater metagenome | isolation source: river surface water | place: USA:Blue River Watershed | collected 2017-08-18 | reverse complement strand
TCCCCAACCATAAAAAAAAGAGGAATAATAACAAAAATAAATAAATAACAAAGACAAAAACCACTTGCCCTTATTTTTCTCAAAATCACTCAGCATTTCTGAACAACAACTTCAACCTGAGCGACTTCAAGAACCTCCTTATTATCATAAGCGCCAATAATCACAGGTGTTTGGCGAACCCTACACCTACGATTCCTGAACTCATAACATAGGAAATCACAACACATGACACAACAGCAACATAACACGAAATATACAATAATACATGTAATAATAACAGTAGAAATTGCGGCATTAGGAACATAGTCCAAAGCAACAACAGTTGTATTGTTCATATTATGATTAGGTTTTCACCAATTAGAATCTTATTATAAAAATCATTATTTATTTTTAAATATCAAAATTAATACAAAAATGTAGTTAAAGAATTATAATAATGTTTATTATTATGGATAATAATTTTGATTTAGGATTAATTAAAATACCTTTATCTGTATTTAAAGAACTTTATGAATCTGAAAATAATTTTAAAAATGAAACTTTAGAAAAAAAAGCGAATGAATTAATTTCTAATTATAAATGTTTTGTTTCTAATTATGATGCAAAAAGTTTATGGGAAAAAAAGAAAATAATTGCTGCACAAAAAAGAGGTGGAGGAAATAAAAATAATGGTTCCGGTAATTCAAATAATTCAAATAATAGAACACGACCTTTTGTCTTATTAATTGATTTAAATGATGATGCTAAATATAAAAAAGAATTTACATCATTTTTAAATAAATTGACTGATATTAACAAAGAGGTTATTTATAATAAAATTACGTTATTTATCAAAATACTAGATGAGAATAAATTAAATACACTTTTTGATATTCTAATTAATTTTATTAAAGTTTCTTCTAATAATATTTATATTGATGTACTTTATTTATTTCCTGAAAATTATATTAATGAACATATCAATAATTATTGTAATGAATATTTAAATAATAAGGATTGGATGCCAAATAAAGAATTTATAATTGATAATAAAATTCTTTATAATAATAATAATTATGATAATTATTGCAAATTTGTCAAAATTAAAAAACAATCTATATCAATCTTAAAAGCATTGATAAATATAAATAAAAAACTTAATAAAAATAATTTTTTTACTGTTATTACTAATGATATCAGCGAATCTATAGATTTATATATTAAAGATAATCAATATAAACATATCACTGAATTTTTATTAGAACAAATTTTATTAACTCTTGAATATTTAAATAATGAAACAGTAGTTAAAAAAATTAAAGAATATAATTTAACAGACTTAGATTACTCTACTAAATTTAAAATTTTAAAAATTACTGAAAAATTATGAAAAAAATTAAAATTATCAAGTTTTATTAGATATGGAATTTGTTAAGGATTGTCCTCCTGAAAAAATTTATAATCCTGAAACTAAACGATGTGTTTTAAAAACAGGTGCTATTGGTAAAAAAATATTGCAATTAATGATCTTACAAAGAAAGGAACCTAAAACAAAAGAACAAAAGGAACCTAAAACAAAAGAACAAAAGGAACCTAAAACAAAAAAACAAAAGGAAACTAAAACAAAAGAACCAAAGGAACCTAAAACAAAAGAACCAAAGGAACCTAAAACAAAAGAACAAAAGGAACCTAAAACAAAAGAACCAAAGGAACCTAAAACAAAAGAACCAAAGGAACCTAAAACAAAAGAACCAAAGGAACCTAAAACAAATTTAAAATTTATTATAATTGATTATTTAACAAAAATTAAAAATTATTTACTTTTAAAAAAACAAAATACTGCAGCAAAACAATATGCAAATGTGTTAACAGAATTATATCCTTATAAAAAACCTATTTATACTTTTAAAGATTTTGAAAAAAATATTAAATGCGATGATGAATATATCAAAATTAAAATTAAAGAATTAATTCAAAAAACAAAAAAAGATAAAGATGATGATAAACAAGAGAAAAAAGAGAAACAAGAACATCATAAGAAAAATTTTAAATATGAAATTATTCAACATCTCACAGAAATTAAAAATTATTTGAGTCAAAATAATGAATATTATAAAGTTAAAGCATATGCTAATGTTTTATCACAATTATATGGTTATAAATATCCAATATATACATATGAAAATTTTAAAACATATATTAAAGCAGGTGATAAAATAAATGCTAAAGTAAAAGAATTAATTGAAACTGGAACTATCAGATATGAAGAAGCAAATATTAAAAAAGATAAAATTTATTATTTTAAAGATGAATTAAAAGATGTTTATGGTATTGGACCAGCAAAAGCAAATGAATTAGTTTCATATGGTATCACAACTATGGAACAATTAAAAGCAAATCAACATTTATTAAATGATAAACAAAAATTAGGATTATTATATTATAAAGATTTTAAAAAAAGAATACCATTAAAAGAATATTTAAAACATAAAAAAATAATTGAACAATATTTAAAAAAAGATTTCAAAATTGAAGAATTAATTTATGAAGTTGTCGGATCATTTAGAAGAGGTAGTGATACTAAGGGTGATATAGATATATTAATGATGGAAAATAAAAATTTTGATTTAAAGAAATTAATTATGAAATTACACAAATCAAGATATATAATAGAAATTCTCGCTCTTGGTAATAATAAATTTATGGGTATATGTAAAATAGGTGATAATCCTGCTAGAAGAATAGATATTCTCATTGCACCAAAAGAAGAATATTACTATTCATTATTATATTTCACAGGTTCTGCTGAATTTAATGTTGGATTTAGAAATTATGTTAAAAATGAATTCAAACTATCTTTAAGTGAACATGGATTAAAAGGATTAAAGACTGCTGCTGCACCTATTATTAAAAGTGAAAAAGACATTTTTAAATATTTTAAAGTTCCATATTTAAAACCTGAAGAAAGAAAGATATTTATAAATCCCAGAAAATAATATTTATAATAAAATAGAATATATAGAATAATGAATTTTAATATTGCTTATATAATGAAATTATTATATTCATTATTAGTTATAATTTTACTTGTACTTGTTTATACTTATATAACATCACTTGAACAAAAGGGATGTATTTGTGCAATGACTCCTGATAATAATTTCATTAAAGGATTCACCTTATTTGCCATTATATATCTAATTTTCACTGCTTTTGTTCCTGAAGAAACTTTAACTGATATGGTTGGACCCACTATAGTATTCTTATATAAATTCATTGATTTAATATTCGTATTAGTATTTATCTATTATATTTATGTTGTATTCAGATACACCCGCTATTTAGTTGATGAAAAATGTAAATGTTCTGTTGATATGCGACGTGAAATTATAATGGTTGGTTCTCTCATTGAATTAGTGCTTCTTGTTATTTTATTCATTCTTGGTGTTGTTACTATAACTATTTTCTCTGTTTTATTTACTGTAATTAAAACTGTCAGTGAAAATAGTGATAATGCCCGTGATGCTATAAGAGATCCAGTAGGTTCTATTTCTAAATTACCAAAAGCATTACAAAAAGAATATGAAGATATTAGAGACTATGTTAGCAAAACTAGCAGCGAAATAAAAAAAATTGGTAACAGACGTTCCAAAAAATTATTAGACCCGTCTTTATAAATAATTGTAAATAATTAAATATTTAAAGTTCTTTTATTTTTTCCTCTAACTGATTTATTTAATAATTTAAGATCAGTTGCATCCTCGATAATTGATGTGATTTCTTCATCGCTTATTGATAATGTTTCTATTCTACTATCTTCGTCTAAATGTGGTGTTATTTTATTGTGAACATTATTTATTACATTCATTATATCCTTCTGTGATTGCGGTTGTTGAGAATCTTGAAAATGTCTTTGACCCATATTTGGAGAACTATTCATCATTGGTGGAGGATTTCCTGTTAAACCTCCAAATAAATTTCCAATCATTCCAAATAAACCTCCACCAGCATCATTTCTATTGCCACCCCCAACTGATGATCTTTGTGGTTGTGATGTATCAATACCTGTATTTTTATATACAAATTGTTTTGCTGCCGCACTTTGAAATTGTTTCATTAATTCTGGATTCGCTTTAAATACTTCCTCTACTCCAGGTATTGAACTTTCCTTAAACATCTTTGATGTTAAATGAAACATAAAAGCACTTCCAGTAAGACTTATAAATAAACGCAATTCTGGTGCCATCTTTTTTCCTTTTGCCTTATATTTCTCATGAAGTTCTTCAAATATATCATCATAATCATTAATGTTATCATGAACTTGTTCTGACCAACCATCTAATTTAATGGCAAATGGATCATAACGCGTATTTAAATATTCCGTACCTGTTACAAATGCCATCAACATCTTTCTTTGAAATCTTACACTTGAATCTATATCTCTATCTCTCACAATTCTTTCATATTCTCGTTTCATTTCCGTTAAATCACTTTGCATATTATAACAATTAGGAATTGTATATCCCTTTGCCTCCAATCTATTCAATTGATATAAAATTTCACGTTTTTCTTTAATAATATCCTTTTTTGATTTTACAATTCTTGATGAATCTCCACTTTGATTTGAAGTTAAACTTTTATTATCATCATCTTCTTCATCGTCTTCATCATCATCATCTTCTTCGTTATCGTCATTTTCTGCTTCACTGTCATCATCTTCTACCTCTGCTTCACTGTCATCATCTTCTATTTCAATTCTTTTCTTTGGTTTGTTTAAATGTAAATTTTGATTAAGATTTGGTGTTTGATTACTAAAATTAGGTTTAAATGGTATTGATATATTATTTATATCATCATCATCAATATTATTATTTGAAAATAAATTTTTATTATTTTTGTTATTTTTATTTTTATTTTTATTTACACGATTATCAGAACTGCGACCACTTCTAGCACTTGAACGACTTGATAAAGATGATAAAGATGATGATGATAATGACGCAACTTCACTACTAATTTTTTTATTATTAAATAATAAATCAGTTCCTGTAATTTGTTTTTTATTATTATAATTTACTTCTAATAAATCATTCATCTTTATCTTTAATTAAAAATTATATGTTTATATCTATTATATAAACGAATCAAAATAACCAACCACCAAACAGAGATTTTCTATTATCTACAGGATTTACTTTTAATCCTAAAGTTGCAACACTATTTGGATTTTCATTTCCTATAACAGGTGTCATTGGTGTTGCTGGTGTAACTGGTAATGTTGGATTAACTTTAATATTTAAATTTTGAGATAAATTAGGCATTAATCCTGAATTTAAAGTTCTCATTATACCTGAACCAAAATCATATGTTAAAGGTGTAATTTGTCCAAGTTGTTTTCTTTGTGCATCCATTTCATATTCTAATCGCTTTCTTTCCAATGCTTTAATATAATTATCTTCCAAATCTTTCAATCGTTTTTCTAATGCTGCTGTTTGCTGTGCTTCAGATGATACTGGTGGTGTTTGTGTCTGACATTGTGTTGCACTATAATCTAATCCTGATAAATAATAATAAGTATTTTTTGTAAATTTATTAATTTCATCTTCCGGAATAAATGTTTTATAATACATGAAATTATATAATTCCATATCTATTGTCCCCTTTTTATTAATAACTAATGGTGCTGAACCATATTTAACTTTAAAAGTTTCTGTATTTTTATATGTAAATTTAACCTTATTTAAATAAAAATTTATTTCTGATGTTGTATAAACTAAACATATAACTATAAAATCATTTGTAATTATTGCATTTCTATCTATATTATTAATTAAACCCTTATAAACAACATTTCCGATAGAAATAGAAATATCAAAATTATTTTTTACATTTTTAATAAAATTAACATTTATTAATGATGGTGAATATTCTAATGTTTCGGGATTTAATGATTCGGTATTTGCTATGAGTTCAAAAAGTATATTATTTGTATTTAATACATCTTTTATATTTGCACAAATAATAACACTGAATTCTGTGACCTCATTTGTTTCCTTATTATTTGCAAAATGAAAACATTTTGGACCATTTAATTGAACACCTTTTAAATTTGCACCAGCAGAACCACTTGGATTTATTTGATTTGGTATTAAAGTTAAATCAGTGGCAAATGTAAAATAATTATTTGAATTTTCTGTTATATCTTTTAGTTTTGTAATATCAGTATCTGCTTCATACCAACGTTTCTCAATATTTGAAATTAAATTTACATTTTTATATGTATTTATTGCCATATATTTATTTGATGGATATGGAAGATTTTTTGCATCAGTTAAATTTGGTTCAGGTGGTTTAGTTGGTGTTAATGATTGTTTATTAGGAGGTGGTGCCGGTGTACATATTAAAGGTGCACCTGATGAAGTTGTTGTTGGTGTTGTTGGTGTTGTGCTAGATGTCTGTGCAGGTGTTGATGATGGTGCCGGTGTTGGTGCCGGTGTTGATGACGACGGGGCAGGTGTTGATGATGAAGAAGATGATATTACCGGTGGTGATGGTGTTATTGGCGTATTAGGACTTATAAGATTAGTTCCTGTAATTGAAGTTACAGTCGGATCAAATGTTTCTATTTTCTTTTTTTGAATTGTTATATAATTAATAATTAATAATGTTACTAAAAAACCTATTAAAAATGCTAAAAGTTTTATATACATTAATTATTCTTAAAATTATATAAGAATTAATTTAATATTTAAAACCATATAAAATACAAATGTCTTCAAATGATGATAAAAATAGTGTCTGTTCAGATAAAGAAGAAGAACTAGAAGTAAAAGATAAAGAATCTGAAGTTCCTCCTCCACGTAAAAAAAAAGTTCTTAAAAAAGTTGTAAAATATGTAATTGGTAATGAAGATGACAATGAAGAAGACGAAGAAGAAGACGAAGAAGAAGAAAAAGACGAAGAAGAAGACGAAGAAGAAGACGAAGAAGAAGAAGAAGAAGAAGACGAAGAAGACGACGATGATGACGAAGAATTTGACCCAACCATCATTCAATATGAACTTCTCAAAAATTTCTTTGTAGATGAAGAAGGAAATAATGTTGCTAGTCATTTAGGATCAATTGCACATGAATTGCGTCGTTTAAATAAAATTCTTTCAAAGAAATGATCTTTAGGCAAGATTTAATGTTTGTTTTATGGCACTATAATGATACATTTTATCTTCAGCATCGGCAATTGGTAAAAATTGTTCTTTAAGAGCATAAAAACTTGGATTTCCTCTTATACGATCTCTTAAAGTTTTCAATGGAAAATAATCAGGTGTTTGATATACATAATTATTATTATCAAGTATTAAAACAAAAGGAGAACTTATTTTATAGGTTCCTTCTGGATTATAATAAGAATTAGGATATAAAAATTTAACATCTATTACACCATTATCTTTAATTTCATAAAAATTTTTTGTTTTTTCAAATGCAATTTCCTGACAAGGAAAAGGCAATGCAGATCCTGAATAAGAAGTTCTATAATCAGGTGGATTAGGTGCAACAATAAGTTTTTTGGTAAATTTGGAAGGATTTTTTAAACTACCTTTAATTATCATATAATTATTTTCTCGAAATACTCGACAATCAACATTATTATCTGATACTGACATTATTTGAATTGTTTCCATTATTATTTATTTCTATTATAATGATAATAATTTAAAAATAATTTAAAAATTTTTAGTTGTGCCTAATCCTTTATAATTAGATTCCTTTGTATAACAACTTACATTATCACAATATACATTAAATTTATTATCTAATTCAGGATTTTTCTCATTTATTAATTCCCCTCGATTACATGGAATACATGGTAATAATTGTCGTAATGCTTCTAATCTATTTTGTTCCATTATTTGTTCTGAATTTTTTTGTAAAAATAATCGTTGTTCATAACTTGAATTAGTTAAATTATTTTTAGATAACATATCATTTAAATGTGCATTTTTTACACATCTAGGTTGATAATTAGTAAATGCACGACCATCTGACATTTTAAGAGGACAATTCTTATTATCATATGTAGCACTACAGCAACTCATATTTATTCTAATTATAAATATCATAAAAAAAATTAAATTTCATGTTCATAACATAAATTATGAATAAATAATGGTTGTGTTCTTCCTACTCTTTGAGCACGCCCAATTGCTTGTTGTTTATCAATTCCCATTGTATGATAAATAATTACATCTGTTGCATAATTAATATCAATACCACTTCCTGCATATTGAGTATTTAAAAGAATTATTTTAATTTCTCCTGATTTAAATTTATCCAGTATATTCATCATATGTTGTGTGTTCCCTTTTAAAAAATCAAATTTAATTTCATTTTCAATCATTTTCTTTTTGATATTTTCAAAACCATTATCATTTTTTGTAAATACTAAAAATTTACCATTTGGTTTATTTTTAATAATTGATATAAATCTTTCCTCTTTTAATAAAATATCATTATCACCATTATTATCATTATTATTACTCTTATTTTCATTTTTATTTACAATTGCTATTAAATTATTATAACTAGGAATTGGATTTCTACAATAAGGACAATTATTATTCTTATTAATCCAATTCATAATACAACCTCCACAGAATAAATGTGTACATTCCAACATTATTGGATTTTTAACGGTATCCATACAAATAATACAATTATTAGTTGACAATGACTTAATTCTTTCCGCTAAATCATTAATCTTATTTATCTGATTTTCAATTTCTACATCTAATCTTTTCAATTTTTGTTGTTTATCATCTACAGCAATATCTAAATCATTCACATATTCACGTTCCCTTTCCTTATTTTTAAGTTCTTTCTTTAATTCCCTTGAAATCAATTCTATTATATTATCTTCTGTTTCATTTTTACCTCCCAATTCTCTAATCGCTCCAGCAAAATCATTTGCATTAATTTTATCCATCACTGAATTATTTAAAAATTTTCTCGCAATTTGATAATTTGACGGTAATTTACATAAATAAAACTTTTCAATTGGTTCAGGTATATCAAAACTATTTTTGATGAAATTATCACTGTTTTTTACAAGAATTAAATTTATTAAATTTTCATTTAATAAATCTCTCATTCCTGCAGTATAATAACTATTATTATATCCCTTTAATAAATCGATATATGTTCCAGAAATTAACCATAAGAAATAATAATTTAAATGTTGTGGTAATTTTGATAAATAATCATGTGCTTCATCTATCATTATTCTTTTCCAATTTTTAATTAAACTATAGTTATTGAAATAATCACATAAACTCTTAAAAGTTGTGTTTTTAATTAATACCAAATCATATTTTTCAAAATAATCAATAATTTCATCATTATTATCTCCTGTGAATTTAGGAATATTATTTTTAATAAAATTTAAATTTGTTATTGACAATAATTTTAAATTAGTATTGTTTTTTATTGTTTGTTCCCATTGAATGTATACTGGACCACGTGGAACTATTACCAATGTTGATCCAATAATATTCGGTCTCTTTTGAATTAATTTATTTTTATATGTAATATTTAAATAATTATAAGAACGATAATTATTATTATATGTTTTAATTTGATTTGGATTAATATGAATATTATTTAAATCATTACCTGCAATTAAAGATAATGCTAATAATGTTTTTCCATATCCTACTTTATCACCCAATATACCAATATTAGTTCCCACTTTTGCATCCATCATCGTTTCTTCATTATTTGAATTAATATAATTATTATTTCCATGTGAAAAATAACAATTATTTATTTTATAATTTAATTCGCCTTTATTTTCCATTTCAATTGCTTTATATAATGATGTCAATTGATGTGGTTTTAAATTTAACTTTATTTTTTCGGGTTGTTTAGCGTAATAATTATTCTCATTCAATTCTAATTCATAATTAGTCACTGGTGATGAGATTATTATGTCCATATTTCTATTAATAATATTTCCTATTTTTTATATATATGTAAATAAAATTATATAAGAAAATAAAACTTACTTCTTTTATATATAAAAATGGAAGTTGAGAGAGAAGTTGAAAATAATGATGTACAAATAGTTCAAACACAAAAAGCACCTGAACCCAAAAAGAAAGTTGTTATAGGTATTCCTGGTGATAATTTCTCATCTAAATTTTTAGTGTCTTGGACTAGTGCTCTTAATGTTCTTTGGGAAACTCAAAAATATGATCTAATTATCAGTCCTGGTGTTAGTTCATATGTAACATTTGCACGTATGCAAACTCTTGGTCTTGATGTTCTTCGTGGCATTCAACAAAAACCTTTCAATAATCTTGATTTTGATGTATGGGTAACTATTGACAGTGATGTTATCTTTTCACCTCAACAATTAATGGATCTTATTGATTCAACTGATCTTCATCCAGTTGTTAGTGGTATGTATAGAATGTCTGATTTAACTCATTTTCCAATTGTCAAAGATTGGAATACTGAATTTTTCCTTAAAAATGGCACCTTTGAATTTTTAACACCTGATTTTGTTGAAAAATGGAAACAAGAAACTGGTCTTAAATTTATGCCCGTTCATTATACCGGTATGGGTTTCTTTGCTATGCGTCGTGATGTTCTTAGAAAGATGACCTATCCTTATTTCAATGCCGATTTACAGGAAATTATAAGTGAAGATGGACTTATTTTACGTGACATTTGTTCTGAAGATGTTGCTTTTTGCAAAAACATCAGCAAAACAGGTACTCCTATTGTAGTTAATACTGATATTAGAGTAGGACATCATAAATTAATATCCATATAAAAAAAAGAAAGATGAATTTTAATTTAAATATTGATTTATATAATTATTTATTATTTCTTATTTTAATTTTATTTGTTGGTTATTATTCCATAAAATATCTGTTTTTTATTATTGTTGGATTTATATTAGGTGTTTATATTACTTATTATTATCTCAAATAATTAACAATGACCACATAAATATATAACTGTTTCATTTGTTTTATATAATTCTTCATAATTTTTATAACTATGATTATGAAGTTTTAGTAATTGTGCTTTTTCCTTTAATATTTGTAAATTATTTACATTTAAAAAATTTATTAAATCATTTTTAACCTCAATTGCCAATTCTTCAAATGATTTATAATTATCTAATTCTATTATCATATTATATCCCCAAAATAAATCATCAGATATTTGAATTATTTTTTTCATTTCTCATTACTTTTATTTATTAGAATCTTTTAAATCTATTTTTATAACAACCTCCTTGTTTAAAAAAAGGTGATCTATCAGTATTATTAAATTTTGGTAATTGCATTAATGTTCCTTTAGATTCCATTTTCATTATTGGTTTAGTTGGTGGTTGTATTGGAGATGATATTGGAGATGATATTTGAGATGAGAATGGAGATGAGAATCTTGGTGATAATGAAGTTGATAATGGTGATGAAAATGATGATGAAAATCTTGAATTATTTGTTGTCATTTGTGATGTTTGAGTTGTTTGAGGTCTTAATGATGAAAATCTTGAATTATTTGTTGTCATCTGAGGTCTCTGAGATATTTGTGATTCTTGAGATGATTGCCGTTGAGGTAATCTGGAATTATCAAATGAGAAAAATGATGAAAAAAATGAATTTGATGATTCTGGTTTTGATAATCTTGAATTAGTTGTTGTTGTTGTTGTTGTAGGTGTTTGTTTATTTAAAGAAATTAGTTTTGAATTAGTTGCTGTTGTTGGTACTGGTTTTTGATTGTTTGAAGAAAATAATGAAGAGAAAAATGATTGTTGTTGTGGTTTTGTTGTTATTGGTTTTGATATCCCTTGTGTTTTAATTTTTGATAATGTTGATATATCTGATGAAAATAATGCTGGTTTTTTAATTTCTGGTTTTATATTTGTTGGTTTTAATAATTGTATTGGTTGTGCAGGTGTTGCTGCCGTTGTTATAGGAGGTGTTGATGGTGATGAAAATAAAGAATAAATAAATATTATAAGTAATATAATTAATAAAAAACCTAATACACCAATACCAATATAAATTAAAATTTTAATTTTATCCATTGGTTCTTGTGAAACAACTGGAAGACTTTGAGGGACAACAGGCAATACTGGAGGTTCCTGTTTTTTATCTTTGACATCTGCAGTATTTTGAGACATTTTCTATAACACTAAACGAAAAGAAAAATAAATAGATTTTAATAAAATAGATATGTCTTTAAAAACTGTTAATGTTATAAAATGGAATAATTATAACGAAAATCAAAAGTTTTCCATTAAAATTTTTGAAGATGATAGTATTGATGAAGGTGTTAGTAAAATAGCATTATCTATCAATAATAAAAGTCGTTTTTATGTTTGGAACACTAAATTTCCCAATCTTCAATTTTCTATTGAAGAAATTAAATGGAAAGGTTATGATATAAATCCACTGAAATCTACCGATAGAAATAATCAAATTATTAAACAACCAATAATTTATAAACCTAATTATGGTTTATGTTATTTCAATAACTTAAATATTATTTTTGAAGATGATTTTAAAGATCTTAAAAATAACCCTTATTATTTTACTGAACGTAAATTTAAATCATTAGATGATCTTAAAAAAAGAGAAAAAAAATTACTGGAATTGCAATCATTAGAATCAAAATTAACTGAAAATAGATTAAATGTTCATAGATTTGAATTATCTTCAAAATTATCATCTTATAAATATCTCGCTGATGTTTATGATAAATTAAATACTAATGAAAATATTCAATATATTCAATGGGTTAATGATAATTATACTTTAGTTCATAAATTATATATGTATCATACTATTTCTAATTCTAATCTCAAAAATTGGACTAATATTGATAAAATAACTGAAACTAAATGTATTAATTGTTATTATCCCTTATTTTCTAATTCTAATACTTATGCTCGAATAACTATTTATAGTGATATGCGAATAACCATCAATTTTATTTTAGATTTAAGACGTAATTTAACTTTTGATGCCATTGAAAAAATGGTTTTTCTTAAACATGAAAAAGATAAGAAAACTGAAAGAAAAACTATTCAAGAATATTTAGAAACATCTTTAAATGAAAAACTTACTTTTTCATCTGTTTCTATCAAAGTTTATAATGATATGAGTATTTCAAATGTTTCTTTTGATAAATTAGCAAAAATAATTTCAAGTTACCAAGATATATTTCAATCCATTAGTTTTAAAAAATCTATCAATCTTATTTATAAACGATGTTCTAATTTTACAAATACTAGTTTTGATTATAATATTTATGTTAGAAATCGTCTAATTCTTGGTGTTGATACTAAAGAAATTATTGGTGAATTAATGTCTTTAAATTTTACTGAAGATGAAGCAAATAAAATGATCGCTGATGAATTGAATTTCTTGGATGAAATGGAACAACAGAAAATAAAAGCAGATATTGTTGAACAAAAAATACATACCATTGTTATTATTAAACCTGATAAATCTGGTTTTAAAATAATCATTTATAATATTCCAAATAAAACTGAACTCGAATATCTAAATTTTTGGTTATCTAAAATTATCAGTTCTGCTCAAGAAAAAATACCCGCTAAAGAGTTAAATAAGAAAAAACAAATTATTAAACCTAAATTACCTTCACCGCCATCATCTCCTGAATCTTCCGAAGATGAAGAAGATTTAGGTAAATTAAGATATTCATCATCATCATCTTCATCATCTTCATCATCGTCCGGTGGTGCATTAACTGTTCAAGAAAAAGAAAACCAGCGATATAAAATAACTCTTCTTCAAAATACTGATAAGGAATTATTCGGAGAGAATTATTCACGTCATAAATGTCAGAAAAAAAGTCAACCTTTAGTTATTTCTAAAGAAAAGAGAGATCAATTAATTAAAGATAATAAATATTATGTTGATAATGAACTTTATTATGGTAGCAAAAGTGATAATATGAATTACTATATTTGTCCTCGTTTGTGGTGTAAAACCTCCAAAGTTCCTGCTCATCCTGTAACTGGTGAATGCCCAATACCAGATGAAGATAAAATTGAAAGTTTCTTTGATAAACCTAATGAAATTGATGTGAAAAGATATGTACATTTAATTAAACCTAATGTTAATGATATATGTGCTCCTTGTTGTTTTAAAAAACCTCCTAAATCAGATGATTTAGGCAAATGTAAAAATTATGAAACATATGATCCCAAAAATGTTCTCAAAGTTAATGTTGAAGAAAAAGAAGAAAATTATCTTATGACTACAAGTGCTCCTTTAAATCCAAATAGATATGGCACTGTTCCTAAGCAATTACAAGATATATTTATAAATATCAATAATAATAATTCTGATAATAATGATAATAATGATAATTCCGATGATTCTGATGATGATTTAAAAAAAGGAGGGGTTAATACAAAAAAAATAGAATATACTAAACCTAAAAAGAAAAAAGTTCAAAAAGATAAATTAAAGGAAATTAAAGATTTGCGTATTGTTAGAAAAGGTATTATTCATAAAGCAACTACTAATGAAAAGAATATTCACACTGATAGTCTTATATTTGCTTTAGTTTATTTATTAGGTTTTGATAATGTAAATAAAAATATTAAATTAGAATTAATTAAAGATATTGAAAATAAATTAGATATTATTACTTATGTTAGTTTGGAAAATGGTAATGTATGTAAAGCATTTATGGATAGATTACCTTTAATCCCAAGTGAAAATGAAAAATTAATTAGTGAACTTAAAATTTATTTGGAAAAGTTTCCTAAAATTGATAAATTATATAATATTGATTTTAGTAATGATTATAAATTATCTAGATTTTTAGCAATCTTTAAAAGTTATAAAAAATTTCTTAATTATCTTAGTTCTAATGATTATTCTACCCCTAAAAGTCCTTATTTCTTATATGCACTCATAAGTATTATTTATAATAAACTTTTGGTTATTTTTGAAAGAACCAAAGATAATAATATTGAAATTTTATGTCCTTATTATACCTCATTTGATGATTTAATCGCTATTATGGAAATTAATCCTGATGTTATCGTTTTATTAAAAGAAGGCAAATATTATGAACCTATTGAACTTCAATATAAAAATAAAACCTTATATAAAACATTTAAATTAAATGATTATCCTAAATTGAATGCATTAGTTAATTCATGTAGTGTCAATAATAAAACTTATGAATTAAATGATATGATTTATAGAAACCTTTATAGTCTTAATAATTGGATAAACACTAAAGTTATTTTTAAAAATTATACTAAATTTTTATTTGACACCATTTTAATCAATAATGATTTAACTATTGAACATTTTTTAACTAAAGGAGGTATTCTTATAACCATTGATAAAATAGGCATTAGTTTCTTACCAAGAATTATAAAAGATTTAAATATTGAAAATATTGCTTTTTATGATGATTATATTGATACCTCTATTGAAATTAATATACATGTGAAAGATTTAGAAACTTTTAAAACTAAAACTGATTCTTTAAATATTAAATATACCATTGGAAATATTGATCCTGAAAAACCTCATGTAGAACCAATAAAACAAGTAAATACTATTCTCACTATACCTCAGAGAGAATTGGGAAATACTGATATAATTCATTCACGTATTGAAGATGATCTCTATTTTTATGATAAATCTAATCAATCTGAAAATAAAAAATGGTTTGAATTACAAATGATGGTTTTCAATACACTTCTTAAAGATTTAAATAATGATGATGAAAAACTCAAAAAACTTTTAGATTTACCACGTATTGATTATGTTAATAAAATGATGGAATCATTTGTCAATAATCCCAATAAAAATAAGATTCGTATTATTCTTGAAGAAATACCCATTTATAGTATTACACATATCAAAAATTATCTCAATAAAATGATTTTATATTATAAATATAATTTTCTTGATCCAAATATAACTATAGACACTAAAAGAAATCAATTCTTATTTTCACAGGTTGCCATTAAAAATGGAATAATTCCAAATGAAATTTTAAATTATCATAAATCTACACCTTTAAATAACTTCAATAAAATTAATTTTAATGAAAAAACTTTTAATATTGATACTGATATTATTGAAGTTGATGAAAATTTACCAACAATGATGAAAGGAACATTTAAACTTCTAAATAGTAAATGGACTATGCATAAGAAAAGTGATTGGTATCAAATGCAATATTTAAAAACCAATGATTATAAACTTGAATATTTCAATGAATTTTTTGAATGGTATGCCCAATATATCAATATTAAAACTTCTTATAAAACTCTTATTGATATATCTATACAAAAATTAAAAGATTTTAAAAATAATGAAGGTATTATGAAAACTTTATTCAGAGACAAATCAATTTTTAATCAATTCTTGAAATTCAGCAAATTAAAAATTAATAATGTCAATCTTTATTGGGAAAAATATTATTCTAAAATTACTGATGTTGAAAAACTTGAAATAATTGAAAATTTTAATAAAAAAGGATTTTATTTAAATGATTTAATTTTATTGACTATTACTCAAATATTAAATATATCTATTTTAATTATTCATCGTGCTATTTATGGTTCCGTAAATGATGATGATATTAGAGGTGATATTCGCGATTTGGTTCTTTCATCTACATTTATGCAAGCACCCAATAATTATGAAAATAGACCTCTATTAATTTTCTTTAAAAATACTCATGATTTAAGTAAATATTATCTTGTATTTAATAAAAATATTAAACCCGTTTCAAAGAAAAGTTTATATTTGAAATATAATGAAATACCTTCAGAATTTAAAGAACTTATTAATGAACATATTAAATTAAATATTTAAATATTTAAAAATGAATTAAATAAAATCTTTAACATATCTATATTTTTTTTATATTTTCTTTTATATTCATTTGTATATTTATTTGAATATCCATTTGATGCCATTACATCCAAATAATACATTATACAATCTATTTTTGTTTTTCTCGTTTTTCCCTTATTTTCCTCTACATATGTAATCATAGTTTCTGCTATAGTTGACATTATTTTTGGATATATAAATTCATCCAGTATTTTTTCCCAATAATTGAAACCGATATGAACTTTAGAATAATTATCTCTTAAATTTTTCTTAACTATTAATTGATTATTTTTGTTTTCAAATAATTTATCACAAAAATATTTGAATGCATCTGATTCATCTTTTGTAAATATTTTACATACCATTTCACTAGTAATATGTGAAATATCAAATAAAATTTTATTTTCCTCTTTATTATATGCTATCAAATTTATATTATATGTATTAATATTTATATTTATATTATTAATCTTATTATTATTAATTATTTGTGTTGCTGTAGGTATTATTTCACATGATGTAAAATTATTATTTATTGGTATTATATCCATATTTGAATTTAAATCAATCTCTGGTTCTATAATAGTAAGTTCTAAATTACTCATTTCATCATTTTGATTTTTCAATCTGCAATGTTTCATATGAACTGCTTTTGAACTGCTAAATGAGAATAATTTATGACATAAATGGCATTCCAGTGAATTTAATACTCCTTTACATTTATTTAAATGTTGTTTTAAATAATATTTAGATGATAATTTCTTACCACATTTAGAACAAATAATAATATTATCAACTGAATTTGATGTAATATTAGTATTATTAAAATCAATGTTAGTATTATTAAAATCGATGTTAGTATTATTAAAATCGATGTTAGTAAAATTAAAATCATTGTTAGTATTATTAAAATTATTAGAGTCAATATTAGTATTTTTAAAATTATTTTTCTTATGTTTTCCGTCTATATGTCTGTTTAAATTATACTTTTTATTTGTCTTATATTCACATAAAAAACAATGAAACATACTCGCATTCATTATAATTATATTTTTTTATATTTATTTATTCATTTTTTCTTTATATTCCTCAGTAATGAGGAATCATTAAAAACTGATGTGTATTTTAAAATACAAAAACTATAAAACCTTATCATATTTTTTCATTTTTGCTGAGCAACTGAGCAACTCAAAATGTGTGTGTGTGTTTTTTTTGGGGATAAAAATTTCAAAAAATATTTTGATCCAATTAAATTTAACAATTAAAAATTATAATTTATTTAAATTGTATAAATGAACAATACAAAGTAAATAAATAATATTATCTTATTAAAAATGCTATTATTTTGAGTTTCACATTTATTTGAAATATCAATAATTTTATTATTTAAAGTTTCATAATTATCCTTGATGTTTTTATCTAGGTCATTTATTTTCTTATTCATTATATCAATAATAACATCATTTATATTAAAATTTTTTAATGTTTCATACAATGCTTTAAAATATACTGAATTACTATTAGATAATCTATTATTATCATCATCAGTTTTAAACAAAT
>JACCEB010060548.1_pt1 | contig 18457 bp, 19 predicted proteins | sample 7454761 | NCBI WGS metagenome assembly JACCEB01 (sample SAMN15323454, study PRJNA562643) | freshwater metagenome | isolation source: river surface water | place: USA:Blue River Watershed | collected 2017-08-18 | reverse complement strand
TTAGGTGCGAACTCAACAAAACCAACCTCTGCAATATCTTCTGCAAGACGTTGCAACATCTTGTAACCCAACTCAGGACGCGTTTGTTCGCGGCCGCGGAACTTCATAGTCACCTTGACCTTGTCGCCACCCTTGAGGAACTTCTCAACCTGACTACGCTTTGTTTCGTAATCATGATTTTCGATCTTGGGGGTTAAACGCACCTCCTTCACCACAATGTGGGTCTGGTTTTGACGCGCTTCCCGTGCCTTCTGTGCAACTTCGTACTTGTACTTTCCGAAGTCCATGATCTTGCAAACAGGTGGATTTGCTTCTGGAGCGATCTCGACAAGGTCGAGACCTACTTCATCTGCCATCTTTAACGCTGTATCGATATCGACAACTCCAACTTGTTCACCGGTGTAACCGATCAAACGAATTTCGGGTGTGCGAATTCGATCATTGATGCGTGGTTCAGTGCTGACTTTGAGCTCCTTCGGTTCGTTAACGCTTTGGTGTAACAGCGCTGCAAAAGAAAACCGCAAGGGCAAGAGAGATACATCTCTTATCCGACAAACCAGCCCGCACTAGTGGCGATGAAGGTGGGAGCGGTAACTCCTCTTGCAGTGGTTGTTACGCCACTGGTCTGGGTCAAAGGTTACCCGTTCGGGGATGAAAAGGCGAAATCGCGCTCAAATCCCAGGGGGCGCGGGCAGGCCATCGCCACTACCCTTGAACCATGGCCAAGGAAAAGAAGGTTTTTGACATCACGAGCGCACAAAATGCGCTGACCCGTGATCAAGCTGGCCGACAAAAGCGGTACTTCATTTCGATGATGATCCGAACCGGTTGCTTTATCTTGACCGTACTTTTGCCAAATCCTTGGCGTTGGATCGCGTTAGCAGGCGCAGTAACCCTTCCTTACTTTGCCGTGGTTATTGCAAATGCTGGACGAGAAACAGTTTCACGCGGATCAGACATCGTAGAAGACAAGCCCTTAGCGCTCGATTAATCCATGTCATCGCAAGCAACAACCAAAGAGCCGTGGTCTTTCTTTAAAACCTTGATCGCATTAGCTCTGATCATCCTGTGCATTTGGGCTGCGCAATGGCAATACCACCGTGGCGTTGATCGACATGCCCGCAACACAATTATTGAAGAACGCATCGCCAAAGATGCCATCGAGTTAAGTGATATTGATAAAGATATTTCTAACAATGAATGGCAGAGCGTTAAGGCCACCGGAAGCTTCGATCAATCCCAACAGATACTGCTTCGCAATCGTTATTCCGAAGGAAAGTATGGATACGAAGTCTTGACTCTTTTTACTAGCACGACAGGTGAAAAGTTCTGGGTGGACCGAGGTTGGGTTCAAGCGGGCGCAACCGCCACAACTGCACCAGAAGTAACGCGCGTACCTGAAACTGAAGTATCAATTATCGGAAGATTCCGCTTGGATTCTTCATTACCCCGCGGATCATTTTTCGCCTTGCCCGGAAGCGGAGAAGGCTTAGTCTCTGAACTCAATGCTCAATCGCAACTGGATACAGAAAAGTTCTACTTAGATCTTCTCCAGGGTTCAGACCCATCTCTTACCCCCGCGGTTACAGCTCAACTTCCATCATTAAGCGATGGTCCGCATATGGCTTATGCGCTGCAGTGGCTTTTCTTTGGCGGGTTAGTTATTTACGGACGTTTCTTAATTCGTCGTTCCCGTTAAGTCTTGGCGGTTATAAAGCTCGGAATACAAACCACCCTTGCTGACTAACTCATCATGAGTTCCTCGTTCGACAATCGAACCCTTTTCCAGAACCAAAATCTGATCAGCATCACGAACGGTACTTAAGCGGTGTGCGATGACAATGCTGGTGCGACCTTTAAGCGCTGTTTGCAAAGCTGCATGTACTAACTGCTCATTCTCTGAGTCCAGGTGCGCGGTAGCTTCATCCAAAATAACTACTGCCGGGGACTTGAGCAGTAGACGTGCAATAGCTAAACGTTGCTTCTCGCCACCGGATAAACGGTGACCGCGCTCCCCCACCATTGTGTCCAAACCATTTGGAAGAGAGGCAATTAAGTTCCAGATTTGCGCAGCCTTACACGCCTGCATCATCTCTTCTTCCGTTGCATCCTGCTTTGCATAACGAAGATTTTCGGCAATAGTTTCATGGAACAAGTGCGCATCCTGCATAACGACGCCGATTGAATCTCGTAGTGATTCCAGAGTCAGATCACGAATATCATGACCATCAATTAAAATTGATCCATCAGTGACATCGTAAAGTCTTGGTAAGAGCGCGCTGATTGTTGTTTTTCCAGCTCCCGATGGTCCGACCAAGGCGGTCATTGTTCCTGGCGCTGCAACAAAGGAAAGATCACGTAACACTTGACCGCTTTGTACAGTTTCAGCCTTTGCCGTTGATTCGAGCGAAGCTAATGAAATCTCTTCTGCGCGAGGATAAGAGAAATTAACATTCTTGAATTCGATTCGAGGTTCTTTGGTATCAAGCACCAAAGCATTCTCTTTGCTCTTGACCATTGGCTCTAAATCCAAAACCTCAAAGACTCGTTCGAAGGAAACAAGAGATGTCATCACATCAATACGAACATTGGATAACGCGGTTAGTGGACCATAGAGACGTGCCAGCAATGCGGTAATTGCTAACAAGGTTCCAACAGTTACCCCACCCTTGATCGCCAAATGCCCACCAATGCCATAAGCAAATGCAGTAGCTACGGCGGCAACACTTGTAAGTGCGATGAAGAAAAGCCGGTTGAGCATCGCCATCTTGATGCCGATATCGGCTACGCGACGTGCTCGGCTTCTAAAGTATTCGCGCTCACGATCAGGCTCGCCATACAGTGCGACCAACATTGCACCTGAAACATTGAAACGCTCAGTCATCGTGCTCGACATCTCGGCGTTGACGCTAAAGGATTCGCGGGTTAAAGCCTGAAGTCTTCTACCTACCCATTTTGTCGGGATTAAAAAGACAGGCAACAGCAGTAGAGAAAAGATTGTGATCTGCCAGGACAAAATGAGCATTGTGATTGAAACCAAGGCCAAGCTGACAACGTTGCTGACTACACCAGACAAGGTCGCTGTAAACGCCTGCTGCGCACCGATTACATCTGAGTTAATTCTAGAAATCAGCGCTCCGGTTTGGGTGCGGGTAAAAAAGGCGATGGATTGCTTTTGAACGTGAGCAAAGACCAATGATCGAAGGTCGTAAATCAAGCCCTCACCAATTCGAGATGAGAAGTACCGCCCCAACATATTAAAGCCGGCATCTGCGATCGCTAATAAGCCCACCAAAATTGCAAGATTAGTTACTACCGAACCATCTTTAGGAATAACACCTTCATCAATAAGTCGCTTGAGAAGCAAAGGTGTCGCAACAACTAACCCGGCATCGACTACGACTGTGGCAAGAAAAATAATGATGCTTTTGCGATATGGACGAGCAAAGGAAAAAATTCTTTTAACAGTCCCAGGCTTTAACTTCTGCTCCTTCACTGAAGGATCTGCCGTCATTGAGCGATGGGTCATCCACGCTGCATGCATTGACATAATTAAACGGTAAAGCCGAGAGCGCGCAGCTGATCTCTTCCATCATCGGTGATCTTGTCTGGACCCCAAGGTGGCATCCAAACCCAATTGATCTTTACATCTGTAGTCATCCCAGCAAGAGCTGCTCTGGTTTGATCTTCAATTACATCCTGAAGTGGGCAAGCTGCCGAAGTAAGGGTCATGTTGAGAATCGCAATGTTTGCTTCATCAACCATCACATCGTAGATAAGGCCAAGATCAACCACATTGATACCGAGCTCAGGATCAACAACATCCTTCATCGCCTCTGTTACATCATCAACGCTAGTAGCCATTACTTGTCTCCTTCTGTTGTTGTGTTAATTCTAACCGCTGCATCCTTAAAGGCCATCCACCCAAGTAGCGCGCACTTAATACGTGCCGGAAACTTTGATACGCCGGCTAAAGCAACGGCATCCTCTAGGACATCTGGGTTGCCCTCTTTCGTGCCTTTACTTTGCATGAGCTCGGTAAATTCATTGAGAATCGCATCAGCATCATCAAACCGCTTATTAAGCAGCAAATCACTTGCGATAGATACGCTCGCTTGAGAAATAGAGCAACCGACTCCATCCCATGTTAATGAGGTGATAACTCCATCTTTAGCAGACAAGTTCAGGGTTATCTCGTCGCCACAACTTGGATTGACGTGATGAACTTGTGCGTCATAAGAAGAGCTCAAACCTTTATTAAGAGGGTGCTTGTAGTGATCCAAAATCACTTCTTGGTAAAGGCTGTCTAGTTCCATTATGCGAAGTATCCCTGAGCGCCACGAATAGCTGCAAATAGCGCATCGCAATCTGATTCATCGTTATATAAATACAAAGAGGCACGAGTAGTTGCGGGTACGCCCAACTTTCGCGTGAGCGGCCAGGCGCAGTGATGTCCCGTTCTGACAGCAACACCTTGGCTATCTAAGTATTGACCCAAATCATGCGGATGAATTTGTCCAACGGTGAAAGAGACTGAACCTCCACGAGATTGTGTTGTTGTTGGACCTACGATTGAAAGCTCCGGAATCTCCATTAAACCGTTGAGCAGGTAACCGGTTAATTCAACTTCATGCTGAAAAACTTTATCCATTCCAAGCGCCGATAAATAATCAATCGCAGCCCCCAACCCAACAGCTTGCGCCATATTTGGAACGCCAGCTTCAAACTTTCGAGGTGCTGGTGCCCAGGTTGCAGATGTCATTGTTACCGTTTCGATCATCGATCCACCGAAAAGAAATGGTGGAAGATCATTCAGTAGTGAACTCCACAAAACTCCAACACCGGTTGGACCAACCGCCTTGTGTCCAGAGAATGCAAGAAAATCGATTCCTAGTTCGGTGACATTAATGGGCATGTGTGGAACAGATTGACATGCATCAAGAATTACAACTGCACCAACCTGATGTGCACGCTTAACAATTGCTTCAAGTGGGTTGATTGTTCCCAATACATTTGATTGATGCGTGAGCGAAACGACCTTGGTTCCTTCAGTAATAATCGCGTCAATATTTGAAAGATCTAAACGCCCATCTGGCGTTACTTCGAACCATTTGAGCTCTGCTCCGGTTCGAGCTGCCAATTGTTGCCAAGGAATCAAGTTCGCATGGTGTTCCATTTCAGTGACAACAATGCGGTTCTTATCTGTCAGGTGAAAGAGGTTTCCTGGCTCTGCGTTTCCCATCGCATAGGCGATCAGATTAAGAGACTCGGTCGCACTCTTAGTGAAAACGATCTCTTCTTCTTGTGCACCTAAGAACTTAGCAACCTTCAGCCGCGCACCTTCAAAGGCATCAGTCGCCTCTTCGGCTAATTGATGAGCTCCTCGGTGTACGGCGGCGTTATGAAACTTATAGAAATCGCTTTCAGCTTCAATGACTGACAAAGGCTTTTGGCTGGTAGCTCCGCTATCTAGGTATACAAGTTTTTTGCCGTCGCGAATAGTACGTTCAAAGATTGGAAAATCTTGACGTACCTTCGCGACGTTAAAACTCATCCTTTTTACTTGCTCACATAATCTGCGTAGCCATTAGCTTCTAGCTTTTCAGCTAGTTCGGCTCCACCTTGTTCAACCACACGACCATTTGCAAAAACGTGAACAAAATCTGGCGTGATGTAGCGCAAGATACGTGTGTAGTGCGTGATCAATAGGACACCAAGATTGTTGGCAGCCTTTGCACGATTTACGCCTTCTGAAACAATGCGCAATGCATCAACATCAAGACCTGAACCTGTTTCATCAAGGATAGCCATCTTTGGCTTTAGTAGCTCAAGCTGCATGATTTCATGACGCTTCTTCTCTCCGCCAGAGAAACCTTCATTAACATTACGAGTTGCAAATGATGGATCCATGTTAAGAGCCTCCATCGCATCTTTAACTTCTCCAACCCATGTACGAAGCTTTGGAGCTTCACCACGAAGAGCAGTTGCTGCTGTGCGCAGGAAGTTAGAAACAGAAACTCCTGGAACTTCAACTGGATACTGCATCGCTAGGAATAATCCCGCCTTAGCGCGCTCATCAACAGTCATCTCTAGAACATCTGCTCCATCCAGAGTTACGGTTCCACCTGTGATTGTGTACTTAGGGTGTCCTGCAATTGAGTAAGCAAGAGTTGATTTACCTGAACCATTTGGTCCCATGATTGCGTGGGTTTCACCTGAATTGATCGTTAGATCTACACCCTTAAGGATGTCTACCGTTCCGTTATCTGTGTCGACAGATACCTGCAGGTTGCGGATTTCTAGTGTGCTCATAGTTTTTCTCTCTTCTCTCGTTACTAAATCTCTACCGTGACGGCGTTTCCGTCGATTGATACCGCATAAGTTTCAAGTGGGATATTTGCTGGAAGGGTTAACGCTTCTCCGGTGCGCAGATCAAACTCTGCACCATGTAGCCAGCATTCAATTTTGAAGCCGGTGACATCGCCCTCGGACAGTGACGCATCTGAATGTGAACAGGTATCCGCAATCGCGAACACCTCATCCCCTACTCGCGCAACACAGATTGACTTGCCATCCTTCTCAATGCGAACTGGCTTTCCTTCTGTCATTTGATCCAAAGCTAGATCAGCCATTGTGAGCCGCCTTTTCTAATTCAGAATCGATGCGATCCATAATTCGATTTTGGACCTCTTCATTTCCGATTTCAGAAACGATCTCATTAAAGAAGCCTCGAACTACAAGGCGTCGAGCATCTGCCATAGCGATTCCGCGTGACATTAGGTAAAACAACTGCTCATCATCAAAACGACCCGTTGTACTTGCGTGGCCTGCGCCAACGATTTCGCCGGTTTCGATCTCTAGATTAGGAACAGAGTCGGCACGTGCACCATCGCTTAGAAGCAGATTGCGATTGAGTTCGTAAGTATCTGTACCTTCTGCGGCCGCACGGATAAGAACATCACCAATCCAAACGGTGTGTGCATCTTTGCCAGCGAGTGCGCCCTTGTAGTTCACATTTGATTTAGCGTGTGGAACTGCGTGATCAACGTGATTACGGTGCTCAAAGAATTGTCCAGCGGTTGCAAAGTAAACACCGAGCAGATCTGCAGAAGCACCTGGGGCTGTAAATTCAACAGTTGGAAGAATTCGAACTACATCTCCACCAACAGTTACGGTGATTGATTTGAAACTCGCATCCTTGTCGATAACTGCATGGTGACGAGCCGCGTAAACAGATTGCGACTCGAACTCCTGAAGAGTTACAAACTTGAGATTAGAACCAGGAGCGCAGTAGATCTCGAGATCTTCAGCCAAAACGGTGTCTGTAGTGTTCTCGACAATCACTGTTGCCACCGCATGGGTTCCAAGCGTGATTCGAACTCGTGAGAATTCAGCGGTGTCTAAGCCACCTGCAGTACGAGAAAGGAAGATCGGCTCGGAAATCTCAGCGTTTGCTGCAATCGCAAGATGTGCCACTGAAGTTGCAGCCCCTCTCACGCGCTCGATGATTACATCATCAGAATGGGTGAGCGGCTCTAGATTTTCACGTGTGAATGTGACCCCTGTAGGCAAAGCTGACTTTGCGATGAGAGAGGTGCGATCCGATTGGATCGCCGCACCATCATGAAGTCCACGCAAACGCTTGAGTGGCGTGAAACGCCAAGCTTCTTCGCGACCCGTAGGTGTTAAGTAATTAGTTGTTAAAACTGACATTAACCGACAGCACCTTCCATCTGAAGTTCAATAAGACGATTGAGTTCGAGCGCGTACTCCATTGGAAGTTCGCGAGCAATTGGCTCGATGAATCCGCGAACGATCATCGCCATTGCTTCATCCTCATTTAAGCCACGTGACATTAAGTAGAAGAGCTGATCATCGCTGACCTTTGACACAGTTGCTTCGTGTCCCATTGAGACATCATCTTCGCGGATATCGACATATGGATAGGTATCTGAACGAGAGATTGTGTCAACCAACAATGCATCGCACTTAACGGTGCTTGCAGAGTGATGAGCGCCTTCTTGTACCTGTACGAGCCCACGGTATGAAGTGCGTCCGCCACCACGAGCAACAGATTTAGAGATAACTGATGAGGATGTGTATGGCGCAGCGTGAACCATCTTGGCGCCAGAATCCTGATGCTGACCTTCTCCTGCAAATGCAAGTGAAAGAGTTTCACCCTTTGCATGTGGGCCCATCAAGAAAATTGCTGGGTACTTCATTGTCACCTTCGAGCCGATGTTTCCATCTACCCACTCCATGGTTGCACCTTCAGCACATGTTGCACGCTTGGTAACCAAGTTGTACACATTGTTAGACCAGTTTTGAATTGTTGTGTAACGGACGCGCGCGCCCTTCTTCACAATAATTTCAACTACCGCTGAGTGAAGTGAATCTGACTTGTAAATTGGAGCAGTACAGCCTTCAACGTAGTGAATGTAAGAATCCTCATCCGCAATAATCAATGTGCGTTCGAATTGACCCATGTTCTCTGTGTTAATTCGGAAATATGCCTGCAAAGGAATATCCACGTGAACACCCTTTGGAACATAGATAAATGAACCACCTGACCACACCGCGGTGTTAAGAGCTGCGAACTTGTTATCGCCTACTGGAATAACGGTTCCGAAGTACTCTTTGAAAAGTTCTGGATGCTGCTTGAGCGCGCTATCTGTATCAAGGAAAATTACACCTTGAGCCTCTAGATCCTCACGAATCGAGTGATACACAACCTCAGATTCGTACTGAGCAGCTACACCCGACACAAGGCGTTGCTTTTCAGCTTCTGGAATACCTAAACGGTCATACGTATTCTTAATTTCATCTGGAAGATCATCCCAAGTTGTTGCCTGCTTCTCTGTTGAACGCACGAAGTACTTAATCGTGTCAAAGAAAATACCTGAAAGATCTGAACCCCAATTTGGCATTGGCTTCTTATCAAACAATGAAAGACCCTTTAAGCGAAGATCCAACATCCACTGTGGCTCAGATTTCTTCGATGAGATGTCGCGAACAACATCTTCATTGAGTCCACGCTTAGCGTTATCGCCAATTGCGCTCTTATCTGACCAGCCGTATTCGTAGTTGCCGAGGCCTTCGAGTTCTGGATGTGCTGTTGTCATGCACGGACCTTTCCCTTGCTTGTGGTTGTGTGTGAACTTTGATTTTTTACTGGCTGTGCTTTGGGGATGAAAGTTGTACATACTCCATCACCATGAGCGATGGTTGCTAAACGTTGAACATGTGTACCAAGAACCTTTGATAAAGCTTCAGTCTCGGCTTCACATAATTGGGGAAACTCTGCGGCAACGTGTGCGATTGGGCAGTGATGTTGGCACAACTCTTCGCCCATTGGCTTTTGAGTAACACTTGCCGCATACCCTTGATCTGAAAGAAATGTTGCGAGCGCATCAACCTTGTGCGAGCGCTTAGCAATCGCAACTGATGCTTTTCTTTCGATGTCATCGGCACGTGATTGAGCAAAGGCGTTAACTAAGTGCTCACCTGATTGTGCCGACATAAATTTCAATGCGGCTACAGCTAAATCATCATAAGAATGCTCAAAGGTTTCGCGACCTTTATCTGACATAACAAATACTTTGGAAGGTCGGCCACGCCCCCGAATTGATGATGCTCGCGGGTCACGTGCCTCTAAAACACCATCGGCCACAAGTAGATCTAGGTGACGGCGAATACCCGCTGGAGTCAGACCTAAACGTTCGCCCAGGACCGCGGCGGTTGATGGTCCATTCTCAAGAATCGACCGGGCTACGAGATCACGGGTACGTGAGTCATCCCCTGATTGAAGGCCTGCGGTCATTTTCACAACAGTATTGTGTCTTAATTCGACACGTTCAGCCACTCGGAAGCCAGCGGGTCGGTGGAGTCATAGGGTACGGGTATGAGCACATTGCGAGCACGGGCTACACGAGTTTTATCCCCTGCTAGCGGCTTCCTCCTCTTTGCTCAAGCGGCGATCGTGGTCACCGGCGGAGCGGTGCGCTTAACCGGTTCGGGACTTGGCTGTCCTACCTGGCCTGAATGCACCCCCGGCTCATACACTCCCAAGCCGTACCAAGTTGAGGAACAAGTAAAGGTTTGGATCGAGTTCGGAAATCGCTTGCTGACCTTTGTATTGGTTATCGCTGCAATCATTGTTGTGTTGTCTGTTCTTGCAGCTGGAAGAAAGGATCTGCGAGGTCTCGCCTTAGGTCAGATTCTTGGAATTGTAGGTCAAGGCGTTCTGGGCGGCATAACTGTTTTAACAGGTCTACATCCTGCAACTGTTGGGGCGCACTTTCTCTTGTCGATTGTCTTAATCGCAGGAGCTACCTCGTTGCGAGCTCAAAGACATGCACCATCCGTCAAAATTCAATCCGAGCCCTTAGTCAAGAAGATCGCAACCGCTCATATCATCACAACCTTTATCGTCTTGGTTCTGGGAACGATCGTGACAGGTTCTGGTCCACATGCCGGCGATGCAACCGCTCCCCGATTCTCATTTGATCTGCGAACCGTCGCTTGGTTACATGCCGATGTAGTAATCGCATTACTTGGAATCACCTTTGGATTGTTTGTAGTTCACGGAACTTCAGTCGAGACCAAGAAGCGTTTGAAAATCTTTCTTGCTGTCGCATTGTCACAAGGTTTAGTCGGATATGTGCAGTGGTTTACAGACCTGCCAGAAATTCTTGTTGGTTTCCATTTAGCGGGGTCAACCTTGGTTTGGATTGCATCATGGCGAATTTGGTTATCAGTAACGACTAAGAATGGATAAAGAATGAGCGTAGTAACAGGGTGGACCGCACTAGATGATCAAGCGGTGGCGTACTCACGTGCGTTAGCTGCAGATGCGGTGCAAAAGGTTGGCAATGGCCACCCTGGAACTGCGATGTCACTTGCGCCAGTTGCATACACATTGTTTCAACGTCACTTAGTTCACGATCCATCTGATGCACAGTGGCTAGGACGCGATCGCTTTATTCTTTCGTGTGGTCACTCCTCCTTAACCCTTTATATTCAACTCTTTTTGAGCGGTTATGGCTTAGAGATGAAGGATCTCGAAAGCTTTAGAACATGGGGTTCTTTAACTCCTGGTCACCCTGAATTTGGTCATACCGCTGGAGTTGAAATGACAACCGGTCCTTTGGGGCAAGGTGTTGCAACCGCGGTTGGAATGGCGATGGCGGCGCGTTACGAGCGTGGATTATTGGATCCAAAGGCTCCAGCCAATCAATCGATCTTTGATCATTCAATTTGGGTGATCTGTTCTGATGGAGATTTACAAGAAGGTGTCAGCGCTGAGGCTCACTCATTAGCTGGAACCCAGGAGCTCGGAAATCTCAACATCATTTACGATGACAATCGAATTTCTATTGAAGGCGATACACATAACGCTTTCACTGAAGATGTCTCAGCTCGCTATCGCGCATATGGCTGGCATGTCATTGATGTTGCAGCTGCCGCAGATGGCAGTGTTGATATCGCAGCTCTGGATGCTGCAATGATTGCGGCGAAAAAAGAGAGCTCGAAGCCATCTTTGATTCGAATGAAATCTGTAATCGCTTGGCCAGCTCCTAAGGCACGTGGAACCGCAGCTTCACATGGTTCCGCATTGGGTGAGGATGAGATTAAGCAAACCAAAATCCAATTGGGATTAAATCCTGATGAGAATTTCGCGATGCCTGCTGAAGTTCTGGCGCATGCGCGTTTGGTCAAGCAACGCGGAGCCACCGTTCGTGCGGAGTGGAATTCAAAGTTTGAACAGTGGAGCTCTGCAAATCCAGATAAAGCCCAGTTGCTCACCCGATTGCAAACTCGATCACTGCCAGCAGGTTGGGACTCACAACTTCCAGTATTTGCCGCAGGTAAGGATGTTGCAACGCGTGCAGCCTCCGGCGAAGTGATTAATGCAATTGCAGCGGTACTGCCAGAGTTTTGGGGTGGGTCTGCGGATTTAGCAGGATCTAACAACACCAGCATTAAGGGCGGAGGATCTTTCCTTCCTGCAAGTAGTGCAATTGATGGCGCAAATCCGTATGGACGCATCATTCACTTTGGTATTCGTGAACACGCAATGGGTTCAATTCTCAACGGAATTACTTTGCATGGTTTAACTCGTTCATTTGGTGGAACCTTTGCGGTGTTTAGCGACTACATGCGTCCTGCGGTGCGACTAGCAGCGCTCATGAACATTCCAACAACATTTGTGTGGACACATGATTCGATTGGTGTGGGCGAAGATGGTCCTACACATCAACCGATCGAACATTTCGCAGCATTACGTGCGATTCCAGGCTTTGATGTTATTCGCCCAGGAGATGCAAACGAGGTAACTGAGGCTTGGAAAAAGATCATTACACGTGAACGCGCATGCGGCATTCTGCTATCACGCCAAAATCTGCCTGTATTTGATCGCACCGTGTGCGAGCCAGCATCAGGAACAGCACACGGTGCCTACATTTTGAAGGATCTGCCTAACCCTCAGGCGATCTTGATCGCTACCGGTTCAGAGGTTTCATTAGCTATCGATGCTCAAACCGCGTTAGCTGCTGAAGGGGTCAATGTTCGCGTAGTAAGTGCGCCGTGTCTTGAATGGTTTGCAGAGCAGGATCAGAGCTACAAGGATTCAGTCCTCTCCCCTGGCATCGTTAAAGTCAGTATCGAAGTAGGCATCGCCCAAGGTTGGCGTGAACTCATTGGAGATTCAGGTGTGGCGATTTCTCTTGAGCATTACGGAGCATCTGCTGATGCCAAGCGTTTGTTCAAGGAATTTGGTTTCTCAGTTGAGAATGTTGTGGCTCAAGTAAAGAAGGCGATCTAATGTCAGTACAAGAGGTTTCAGCAGCTGGCACATCTATTTGGTTGGATGATTTATCGCGAGCAAAAATCACTTCATCACATGCTCATGCGCTACCTGCTCGTATACAACACAGTGGTGTTGTCGGGGTAACGACCAACCCAAGTATTTTCAGCGCGGCCATCAGTGGCGCAGCCGAATATGCAGCCGATATCGCGTTGATGAAGAGTTCGAGTGTTGATGATGTCGTGAAGAAGCTGACCACAGATGATGTTCGCCAAGCCTGCGATTTATTCACCTCAATCTATGAGGCAACAAAGGGTGTAGATGGACGAGTTAGCATCGAAGTTGATCCGCGCTTGGCTCATGACACCGAAGGCACCATCGCTGCGGGTAAAGAATTATGGAAGATTATCGATCGCCCAAATTTGATGATCAAAGTTCCTGCAACGATTGAAGGTCTACCGGCGATTACCGCGCTGATTGCTGCGGGAATCAGCGTGAATGTAACCTTAATCTTCTCTGTAAAGCGATACGGCCAAGTAATCGAGGCGTACATCAAAGGCATTGAACAATGTGATGATCCCTCTACAGTTCATTCAGTTGCATCATTTTTCATCAGTCGTATCGATTCATCAATTGATGGCTTGCTGAAGAAGAATGGTTCAGCTGAAGCAACGGCGCTATTAGGAAAAGCTGCGATTGCCAATGCCCACTTGGCGTATCAACTCTTTGAAGAAAAGTTCGCTTCCGAGCGCTGGGTTGCACTCGGTGCTAAGGGTGCACACAAGCAACGTCCACTGTGGGCATCAACTGGCGTTAAGGATCCTGCTTACCCAGATACACGTTATGTCGTTGAATTGATCGCACCTGACACGGTTAACACAATGCCTCAATCCACTTTAGATGCGTTGATTGATCATGGCGTTGTTCGCGGAAACACAATCACCGCACATTATTCCGAGGCGGTAGAGATTCTGAAGGCGCTTTCTGCCATTGGCATTTCGCTAGATGAGGTAACAACAGAGTTAGAGATCGATGGAGTAAAGAAGTTCGCTCAAGCTTGGGATGAGCTTCTCGACAATGTAAAGGCAGCTCAACAATCATGATTTCAATCAAGGGAAATGCGCTATCTCAGATCGATCGCTCATCTGAAGGGTACAAAGCACTACAAGCCTTTCATGAGCGTTTGAAGAGCAAGGACTCGACAATCTGGGGTGCAGAAGCTCAAGCAGAAGCAGCAATTCGCATGAACTGGATCGATCTTCCAGAAAGCTCTAGAGACTTACTTCCGCAGTTTGATGCCTTGGCTGCAAAACACCGCGACAAAAGCAATGTGATCTTGTGTGGCATGGGTGGATCATCACTGGGGCCAGAAGTAATCGCCCAAACATTTTCAAAGAAGCTGTTCGTTCTAGATTCAACTGATCCTGATTATGTAGCCCATGCTCTCACCTTTGATCTCTCAAAGAGCGTCGTTGTTGTAAGTTCAAAATCTGGTTCAACAATTGAAACAGCATCACAACGTGCACTCTTTGAAGGTGCATTCAAGGGTGCGGGATTGAATCCTGTCGACCACATGGTCTTTGTTACAGATCCAGAATCACCATTGGATAAGCAAGTCCGCGACGGTGGATTTACTGTTGTAAACGCTGATCCCAATGTTGGCGGTCGTTTCAGTGTCTTGAGCCCATTTGGCTTAGTTCCAGCGGCTTTAATTGGCGTAGATGTTTCAGTTCTCTTGGACAATGCAAGTGACACTAAAAAAGCTTTCTTCGCCGATTCGCAATTAATGTGCGATATCGCCTACCTGCTTTCCTATGTTTCAGATCAATACGTTGCATACACCGATGAAGCATCGGGCATGCCTGGGCTCAGCGATTGGATTGAGCAGTTGGTTGCAGAATCAACCGGTAAGAATCAGGTTGGACGTTTACCTGTGGTTGCAGAGACTTCGCACAATGGTCGCGAAGGCAATGCATTTACGATCACATTTGCAGGCGCAGCAGATTTGGTTGTTGAGGGAGATTTGGCTTCACAATTTATTGTGTGGGAGTGGGTAACCGCACTTGTTGGTGCAGCACTAGCCATCGATCCCTTCAATCAACCTAATGTGACTGAGGCTAAGGAGCAGACCTCTGTTCTGCTCAATGAATGGAAGGGCGTCTTGCCTACATTCACACCTGAACTGACTGATGGATCTGTAGAAATCTTTGGAGCGGGTAAGAACGCCACCGATGCGATAACTCAATTGATTGCACAGGTTCCTGAAGATGGTTACATCGCAATCATGGCTTACTTGGATCGCAAAGATGACGTAGCTGTTGCAGAGCTACGACAGATTCTTGCTGACAAATCTGGACGACCAGTTACTTTTGGTTGGGGGCCACGTTTCCTTCACTCAACGGGACAGTTCCATAAAGGTGGACAGCAAAATGGTGTTTTCTTGCAGATCACTGGAGATGTGAAAAAAGATATTGCAATCCCTGGACAGAGCTACGGATTCAAAACCTTGGTTGCAGCTCAAGCACTTGGTGATGGAAAAGCGCTGGCATCAAGAAAATACCCACTACTTCGATTTAATCTAACAAATCGTGTAGCGGGTATATCTGAATTACTTGATGCGGTTAAATCCCTTTAGGATTTATTCCTCATCTTCTCCGCGAAGTTTACGAAGCGCCTCTTCTAGAAGCTTCTCCCCTTCAGCATCTGTGCGACGCTCCTTAACGTAAGCAAGGTGAGTCTTGTACGGCACATTAACTTCTGGGCTAGGCGGATTGTTGCGATCGCGACCAGCTGGGTAACCACACTTTGGGCAATCCCATTCAGCTGGAATAACTACAGTCTCTTCAACGGCAAATGATGGACGGACTTCATGTCCATTGGCACAGAAATAGGAAACATAAGCGCGAGCGATTGAATCGCCACGCTCCGCCTCGCCCATTGGGCCGGCGCCGACACGACTTCCGCGAATTGCACTTGCCATGTTTATCCCCTTGTTTTTTCTGTTGCTGTTTTTTTGTTGCTGTGTGTTGCTAGTGGTTCACATTATGTAAAAGGTACTGCCAGAGATTATTTACTTAAGAACGAGAGAGAGCGCCACAACGAGGGCGAACCAGAGTCCACCAGCCACGATTGTGATGCGATCAAGGTTGCGCTCAACGACAGATGAACCGCCGTAGTTTGATGAGATGCCGCCACCGAATAGATCGGAAAGGCCGCTTCCCTTGCCCTTGTGAAGAAGAACCAACATGATCATAAGGATGCTTGTAAGGACAAGCGCGATAGAGAGAGCTAGTTTCACTTTTCTTAAACTCCTAGTTCGTAGAGGGAAAGGATACCCGCCCAGAGGGGGTAATGCTTACTCCGTCACCGCATGAAACTTAACGATCTTGGCCAATTCCTCGGGATCTAGGCTGGCTCCACCGATCAAAGCGCCATCTACATCTGGCTTCTTCATGATTTCCACGATGTTTGAGGACTTCACAGAACCGCCGTACAGGATGCGCATATTTGCCGCGATCTCAGGGGAACCGATGCTTTCAATCTCTTCGCGGATAGAAGCGCAGACCTCTTGTGCATCTTCAGGTGTTGCAGTCTTGCCGGTACCAATCGCCCACACTGGCTCGTAAGCGATAACAATCTTCTTCAGCTCTGGCTTTGTGAAACCTTCTAGACCTGCGCGAATCTGACGAATCACATGGCTTACATGTGTTCCAGCTTCACGGATTGCTAGCTCTTCGCCAACACAGAAAATCGGAGTTAGCTCATGTGCAAGTGCTGCCTTAATTTTGCGGTTAATCAACGCATCCGACTCATTATGAATTGCACGACGCTCTGAGTGACCGATAACTACATAGGTGCAACCCAACTTCGCCAACATTGAACCAGAGATATCACCGGTAAATGCGCCAGAGTTTTCCGGTGAAAGATCCTGCGCACCATATTGAAGTCGCAAGCGATCTCCATCAACCAAAGTTTGAATTGAGCGAATATCTGTAAATGGTGGGATTACCGCTACATCAACCGCGTCGTAATCCTTATCTTCAAGTCCGTAAACCAACTTTTGAGCAACTGCGATCGCCTCAAGATGGTTGAGGTTCATCTTCCAGTTTCCTGCCATTAATGGTTTACGCATTATTTGCTCCTTCAGTTCAGTTTCTTCGAATTAAATTAAATCAAGCGCCTTAAGGCCAGGAAGTTCCTTGCCCTCTAGATATTCAAGAGAAGCTCCACCGCCGGTAGAGATGTACCCGAATTGTGAATCTGCAAAACCTAATGCGCGAACAGCTGCGGCAGAGTCTCCTCCACCAACAACTGAAATTCCCGAAACCTCAGTTAATGCTTGAGCAACAACCTTCGTTCCAGCTGCGAAGTTAGGGAATTCAAAGACACCCATTGGGCCATTCCAGAATACGGTCTTGCACTTAACGATTTCAGCGGCAAATGCGGCAGCAGAAACCGGTCCAATATCCAGACCCATTTGATCAGCTGGGATTGCATCTGCGGAAACCAAGGTCGGTGTTGCATCTGCCGAGAATGTCGGTGCAACAACGATGTCAGTAGGCAGTAAAAGCTTTACGCCGTTCTTTTCTGCGGTAGCAATTAAGCCTTTAACCACATCAAGCATCTCGGCTTCAACAAGTGATGTTCCGATCTCTTTGCCTTGTGCCTTGAGGAATGTGAAAACCATTCCTCCGCCAATAGCTAGGACATCTACCTTGCCCAACAAATTTTCGATAACGCCTAACTTGTCTGAAACCTTGGCGCCACCAAGAACAACTCCGTATGGACGTTCTGGATTTTGCGTTAACTTCTTAAGTACCTCTACCTCTGCTGCAACCAAAGTTCCAGCCGTGTGAGGAAGTAGCTTAGGGAGATCAAAAACTGAAGCATGCTTACGGTGAACCGCACCAAAGCCATCACCAACATAAACATCGGCAAATTGAGCAAGCTCTGCTGCAAAGGCTGATCGCTCCGACTCTTCCTTGCTTGTCTCTGCTGCGCTGAAGCGAATATTTTCAAGAAGCAAAATCTCGCCCGCCTTGAGGGAATGCGCTGCGGTTGTTACCGCTGCACCTGTGAGTTCGCCAGTGAACTTCACTTCGCGACCAAGGAGTTCAGCTAAACGCTTTGCAACCGGTGCAAGAGAAAGTTCTGGCTTTGCTTCGCCCTTTGGACGTCCAAGGTGGGCCGCGATTACAAGTGATGCTCCCTTTTCAAGCAGAGTTTGAATAGTAGGAAGCGAGGCTTTGATACGTCCATCATCCTTAATGACTCCTTCTTTCAAAGGAACATTGAGATCACAACGAAGAAAGACTCGCTTTCCTGCTACATCAATTGTTGAAAGATCGTGCATTACAGCGATTTGCCAACGTAATCGATCAAGTCAACGAGGCGGTTTGAGTAACCCCATTCGTTGTCATACCAACCTACGATCTTGACCTGATTGCCAATTACCTTAGTAAGGCCTGCGTCGAAGATACATGATGATGGATCGGTCACGATGTCTGAAGAAACGATTGGATCTTCAGTGTATGAAAGGAATCCCTTAAGTGGACCATTTGCTGCAGCCTTCATCGCTGCATTGATCTCTGCTGCAGTTGCTTCCTTTGCAAGCTCAACAGTTAGATCTGTTGCAGAACCTGTTGGGACTGG
>JACCEB011287441.1_pt1 | contig 18497 bp, 20 predicted proteins | sample 7454761 | NCBI WGS metagenome assembly JACCEB01 (sample SAMN15323454, study PRJNA562643) | freshwater metagenome | isolation source: river surface water | place: USA:Blue River Watershed | collected 2017-08-18 | reverse complement strand
CATGGTCGCAACGTTTCTTTTCGGACTTGCGGCCCGGTATCGACCGTATTCCGATGCGCATTTATCCAAATCGTCAGCGAGTACCCTTCTCAACCGGCCTAATGAGTTCGTTCGACACGGCGCCCATACTCGCGCTCGAGCCGGACATAGTGAATCTACACTATGTCGGCGAGGGTTTTCTTCCCATCCGATCATTGGCCAAGATTGGTAATAAGCCTATCGTCTGGACGTTGCACGACTCGCAGCCCTTCACTGGTGGTTGCCATATTCCCGGGGACTGCAATGCTTACGAACAGTCTTGCGGCAGATGTCCGATACTAGGCTCATCGGTTGCCAACGATTTATCGCGTTGGATCCTGCGGCACAAAGCGAATCAGTGGCGCGACTTGAACATCACCATCGCTACCGGCAGCAGCTGGCTCGCAGATTGCGTACGCAAAAGTTCGTTGTTCGGCGGTCGCCGCATCGAAGTAATTAACCCGGGATTGAACCTCAAGACATACGCCCCCGTCGACCGGGCAATTGCAAGATCAATTCTATCGCTGCCGCAGGATAAAAAGCTGATCCTTTTCGGCGCGATGCACAGCACGTCAGACCCGAACAAGGGATTTCAATTCTTGCTTCCCGCAGTTAACCATCTCTCAAAGTTCGCCTTGGGGAGTAACACTGAGGTTGTGGTCTTCGGTGCATCTAAGCCCTCTGTAGTGCCGGATTTTGGAATCCCCTCGCATTACTTTGGGCGTCTGCATGACGATATAAGCCTTGCTATTCTTTATTCTGCAGCCGATGTGATGGTTGTGCCGTCGATCCGAGAATCCTTCGGCCAGACTGCTTCCGAAGCCATGGCGTGTGGCACGCCAGTCGTGGCATTTGCAGCCACAGGTCTGCTTGACATCGTGACGCATCAGCACAATGGCTATCTTGCAAAGCCCTACGACTCCTTGGAACTCGCCCGTGGCATTGAGTGGGTGTTGTCTCGTGAGGTGGTCGAAAGTGGTGCTTTGTCTTACAACGCTCGCAAAACTGCGATATCTAGGTTCTCGATCGAGGCGATGGCTGCCAGTTATATAGATCTGTTCAAGGATGTAATAGGCTCGTAACGTGTTCACTGATTCATGATGACTAAAAGCTAGACCATACTTGCACGGCGTTCGCGAATCGCTTGAATAATAATTTAAATTAACTCCTACAAACCTTGCAAACATTCGTATAGCCTTTGTAGAGAAATAAATTCAAATATGACACCACTTTTAGGACAAGCCGCAACTCAAAAACCACGCCTCGCTTACCTGGATGCTTTGCGTGGTTTCGCTGCCTTATACGTAGTGGTACACCATGTTGGGCTCATGCCCACGCCTCCTTTGCCTGTTCCTGATTTATTTAAGGCTATCGTTGGATTTGGCGGCTCAGGTGTCACGCTGTTCTTCATCATTAGCGGCTTTTCAATGTGCTTGAGCTGGAAGCGGCATGCCATAACGGATTCGCCAGCTAGAAGCTTTTACGCCAACCGCCTAGCACGTATAGCACCCTTGTTTTATTTTTGGCTGGTTCTTGCCCTACTCAGAGATGCTATCTTTAAAGGACCGGAGAGTCAGCATAGCGCCCTCGAAATTGGTGCTAATGTGTTATTTCTATTTAATCTTTTCGAACCTTTTCAGGCGGGTTTTGTCTGGGCGAGCTGGACAATCGGTGTCGAAATGCTTTTCTATGCGGTTTTTCCGCTAATCATGCTCGCTAGGTTCGACAATCTCGTCAAGACTTCGTTGTTGGTGACTCTGTCCTTGGTCGTCGTCGTTATTGCCCGACGTGTCACAGCAGACTCGACACAACCCGACCTGCTATTACCACTATTTTTGTTCGATGGCGTGGGTTTCTTTTCTTTGCTTCCTGTTTTTCTAATGGGCGCCGCGACTTACTATGTTAGCGATCTGCTCCATTTTGAAAACGCTAGTAGACTCCGCTTATGGCTGGGCAGACTGCTGTTACCCGCGGCTTTTCTTGCGCTTAGCATACTCGCAATCTACAACCCTAAGGGGCTGATCTGGTACTACGCATCGGCTGTTGCCTACGCAATGTTACTGCTCGGTTTCTCGGTTTGGGACGGTAACATAATGGTGAATCGATTCACCTCCTACCTCGGCAAGATCAGCTATTCGCTGTACCTGAACCATCCGACGCTTGTCTACATCCTGATCCCGGTTTATTTGACCATCTATAGCCTAGGCTTAGGATCGATCTTAGCCTTTTCTATGTGCGTCACTCTTACTGTCAGCATCTTGGTACCGATCTCACACCTGACCTTCAGGTTTATAGAAACACCTGTAATGGTTTGGGCCAAACAGCGTAGCCAACATTGACGTTGCAGTAGCAGTCATCAATGCACCCATAACTTCCTAATACAGTACCGTGAGCACGCTAGACTCAGCCTTCCAGAACGCCGGCCTAATATTCGGCATCTATGCGACTTTCATACTCGCTTACGGTCTCATCGCGCCTCCTGGGCGTCGCAATGCTGCTATGGCCATAGCCTTGATAAACCATGGTGGCTTGATCGGGCTGGCGGTGATTTTGGCTATCCCATTCATTTCACCTTTTCCAGTCGGCGTGGTTGAAGTTCTGACAGGTATCTTTATTGAGATCTTCTGCGCCTTTGTATTTTTTATTTCCAGTTTACAGATCATCAAGTTTCTGCGCACTAACGCGGAGGTAGTTCCAGATCGATATTTGTTTCTGTTGATCTTGTTGAAGTTGTTCTTTTTCATCGCCAATTACATCGCTTCAGGTGGGCAGTACGGTATCTTTTCGGATGACTCACGAATCGATTTTTTGACGATCTCTCCGCTACTCTCCAGAACTTGGTATTTGGAATTGATTATTGACTTCGTTGTGCTTTTGAGTACAGCGCTACTTTACATGGAGCGAAAAAAATTTCGGGTTCAGGATAGGATCTTTGTCCTCGCCATCATCAGCATTAACTTTCTCACAGGCTCGAAGGGCGCCTCCTTTCTGATGATTGCATACGTGATTTTGTTTATTTACGCAGCATTTCCACGTATAATTTCGCTAATACCAATATGGGTTTTTGTATTGGTTGCTTCAATTTTCTCGGCGGTTATTTTTGGTTATATTTATATATTAAGTGAAATCTTGCAGGTGCCTGTCAGCGATCAAGTCAGTTTGACACTTTCGCGATTTCTTCTGAGTGCGGATGCGCGCATCATGGCATTCGATCCTAATATTAATAATTACGTCCTCTCGCAGCCGCATGGTGCATTTCTTTCTGAGTTATTCCGAGGGGTCGCACGAATACTTGGATTAACGACAGCAGAATTCCCGATTGGTGTTTACCAATACCAGTACCAAGTCAATACTTCCAATTATGTGGGATCTACCAACCAGTTGTCAGCAATGTTCATTATCTACGGTGGTGCCTTCTGGCTACCCGCTTTTTTCGTCGTAGGCGGACTCGTGTTGCTCACGAACCAGTTTTTAATGTTCAGCATCCGAAGCAAAAAGCCTGCCGTACGCTGGGTGGCGGCTGCTTCTTTCTTTTTTCTCAGTGATAACTTGGGCAAAGGCTTCGACGCCTTCGTCCAATTGCTCCCTATTTGCGTACTTGTGATTGTCACGCTAATGGCTTTCCCTCGGTTCCGCTGGATGCCACGTCGTATCACACCAGTGGCACGATTAGACAGCGGCAACTTGACCGCTCGCGAATCATAAGTGAGGCGAATATGAGTTTTCAGCCATCGAGCAACAATCCCCACCCTCTTCTGAGCATCATCATCCCTGTTCTGGAGCCGGATGCAGAACTTGCGCGATGTGTGCATTGCATCCTCGGGGCCACTAAGAACCTGCCGTCACCTGAGGTTGTGATTGTGACGCCTCCGAAATTCGTCGCCGCTGCAGCGGCGCTGTACCCCAGCGCCCTCGTCTGCGCAGAAACACGCCACGGCATTTACGGGGCTATGAATGACGGTGCATCAGTCAGCCGAGGTAAGTATCTGTACTTCATTGGCAAGGACGACATGATGCTGTCGACTTTGCGCGAGGTATTGACATTACTAGAGAGCAAGCATCCGTTTGCACTATTCTGTGATGTTTATTGGGGGGGCAGCGGAATTTACTCTGGCAAACCATCGAAGTTGCGTCTACTAGGGCGTAACCTTTGCCATCAAGGCATCATTTACAGTCGTGAGGCCTTTGATCGACATGGACCCTACCTGCGCTCCATGCGGGTGCAGGCTGACCATTTTCTCAATATCAAAATTCTATGGGATCGCAATAATGCATCGCGAATCTGTTACCTTGAGAAGCCGCTTGCATGGTACTCGGGCGATGGTTTTTCGATGACGAATCGAGACTCCACATTCTGGCGCCTCTATCCAAATATCATGCGCAGGTATGTTGGCCATTGGGCGATGCGCCTTCTCATTGGATATCGAATGCTGCGCGGCGTTCACAAATGTAAATCGAGCTAATAATGGCATCTAATAATGAATACTTTGAGTACTTGCGCCAACGTAGTCGGCTGGGTGCGATCTATCGGAAATACTGGTTGTATCCCCGACTATCGAGGCGTCTGATTGGTCGGACGTTGGATATAGGATGTGGCATCGGAGATATGCTGGCCTATAGAAACAACACGGTCGGCGTGGACATCAATCCTCACACCGTCGCGTTCTGCAAAGCGCGCAGCACTGAGGCGTTTCTGATGAATTCCGATACGCTGCCATTCAATGCAATGGAGTTTAGTTCTGTGTTGATGGACAACGTCCTGGAGCATCTTGACGAGCCAGTTCCGTTGCTCACAGAGGTGAGTCGGGTGCTTTCAGCAAAGGGCCGGCTGCTGATCGGTGTGCCCGGCCTCAAGGGCTTCAATAGTGATCCCGATCACAAGGTCCAATATGACCAGATCTCTCTGGTCAAATTAGTTGAACCATTAGGCTTCAGCCATCTTGAAACTTTTCATACGCCGTTGTTCCAGTCAGATTGGTTGGATCGAAATGTTAGGCAATACTGCATTTACGCTCTTTTCGAACGCGACGACTGACTATTATCCTTACTAGATTCGATGTCGCTCTACCCCAAGTGAAATTCAGATGAAAAAGCTTCTATTGCTCGCATTTAAATTTAAAGACTACACCGCATTGTATGAAACCATTTGCAATTTATTTTCCACAGTTTTACCCGACAGCTACCAACAATAAGGCCTGGGGCACCGGTTTTACCGATTGGGCATTGGTTGCAAATGCGAACATGCGAGATATCTGGCCACGACGGGCACCCGCAGCTGGCTTCTACGATGGTGCTTCTCCGCTCGTGCATGCGCGTCAGATGAACGAGGCCAAAGATGCTAATCTCGGTGGCTTTGCAACCTATCACTATTGGTTTTATACACACCAGGAATTGAACGCATTCGAAAAAACAATGCTTGCGAATGCAACGTCCGAAAACACTTTGCCGTGGTTCCTGGTTTGGGCCACTGAGAGCTGGAGCAAACGCTGGTTAGCCAATCCCGAGATATTGCTTAACTTATCGAGCGCACCAACACAGCACGAGATCGAACTGCACTGCGACTACCTGGCGACTTGCTTTGCGCATCCTACCTATACGCACTGGCATGGCAAACCACTTTTCGTTTGGTACAACCTCGGCCATTTCAACCAACCCGAATCGGTTGTAATTAGCTACCGCGAAGCGATGCTACGCCGAGGCTTCGACATAGCCGTGGCGCACTTCGTAAAAAACCCTTTTGACTTGGCCTATTGTGCATTTACCGATGCCAGTTACATGTTCGAACCTAGGCTATTTTTTAACTCGAAAAAGGCCGCTCGTGGAGACGTGGCAAAGTTAGTCCTGACCATGATTAAGAAGGTGGTCGGAACAGCGGGCGCCGAGGCGTTGCTTGTGGCGATGGATCGCATGCAGAAGGCGGGTACCACACATTCTGCGGCGCACTTTCTGGCCTACATGGATTCACCCGAGCGGGCTGCGTGGCTTGCTTCGACCAAACAACCTTGCCAGGAAGTTCTGAGCCCAGGCTGGAATAATTCGCCTCGGTACGGTGATCGGTTTACTGCGCTTCAGCCGCTCGATCCATCTATCTTTGGCAAACTGGTCGGCGATGCGCTTGGTAAGTCCGACTTGCCCCCGCTTCTTAATGCTTGGAATGAGTGGACGGAAGGGGCTGCGATCGAGCCCTGTGCTTATCTAGGTAGAAGGTATCTTGATGCTGTGACGGCAGTTACTGACAGTTATCGATGAGTAATTTAGTGCAATGTTGGGTTTTGGTATAGCTCGATTTATCCAATAAAAGAATTTCAATGGCTAATTTTGCAGTTTGCCTTGCCGCATTTAATGGCGCACCCTGGTTGCCTGAGCAAATAGATTCAATTCTGAGTCAGGCCGGAGTTGTTGTGAAGGTATTTGTTAGTATTGATAAATCAACGGACGGTACTCAGGAGTTTTTCGAGCATATTGCCCAATCTGAGGACAACATTGTATTGTTGTCGTGTGGTGAGAGATTTGGTGGGGCTGCTAGAAATTTTTTTCGACTAATAAAAGATGTTGACTTCCAACAGTTTGACTATGTTGCATTCGCCGATCAAGACGACATTTGGTTGCCAAACAAGCTCTTGCGAGCGCATGAGGTGCTCTCAAGCACCAGATCAGATGCATATTCAAGTAACGTAATAGCATTTTGGCCAGATGGACGTAAAGCATTGATTGAAAAGTCTCAACCGCAGGTTCAGTGGGATTTCTTTTTTGAAGCGGCCGGCCCTGGTTGCACTTATGTAATGCGGAAAGAGTTGGCTTGTGCTGTTCAGGATGTGGTGAGAAGTCGTTGGGATGAGGTTCAAGAAGTTGGTTTGCACGACTGGTTTGCATATGCATTCGCGCGGGCCAATGGCTATCGTTGGGTCATTGATGATGTTCCGGGCATGCTTTATCGGCAACACGAAAATAACCAGGTTGGTGTTAATACTGGGTGGCGCGCTTTTGTGCATCGCGCCGACAAGGTTTTGAGCGGTTGGGGGTTGGCGCAGTCGGCGTTGATAGCGCGGTTGGTAGGATTAAGCGATGATCCGTTTTTTCTGCGATGGTCAGGCGGCAGCCGGTTGAGTCTGTTCTATCTGGCGCTGCACGCCGGACAATGCCGAAGACGCGTGAGAGATAAATTTGTCTTCGGCTTGTCGTGTTTAGTATTGAGTGTGACTATGCGCCGCCGTCGATGAGTCAGCTTCAAATGCTAGTAACCGGTGCCAATGGCTTTGTCGCCCGTGCTTTGTGCAGTCAAACCTTGGCGTATGGCGCGATAGTGCGTGGCGTAATCCGTGACCTTAATGATCTTCCTAAAGGGGTCGCAACGTAGCTTTTGGCAGCATCGACAGAAGCACCGATTGGCTGGATGTGCTGACGGGTTGTGAAGTCTTTGTTCATCGCGACGCCCACGTTAATGAGATGGCAGATATAGCGGCCAACCACTGGCTGAGCAGGTATTGCGCCAGATCGCCCTGCAGACCGGCATTGAGGTGCTCATCATCTGGCTTCGATTGGTCTATGGTCCCGGTGTGAAAGCTAACTTTGCCGCCATGACGTGGTGGTCGCAGCAAGATATGCCCTTGCTTTTACCAGCCTGGTTGCGATATGGTTGACTGGGCACTTAAGTCGCTGGCTAACGAATAAACTTAAGAAACAGGAGACTGTGATGGGAATCATGGAAAGCGTCAAAAACTGGATTCAACCCCAGCGCGACCCGCACACCCTCTACATTTCGATCGACGAAATCCCTCAGCCACGTGACTGGGGGACCCTCCAGCTGGCCGTTGGCAATGACATGGTGATGAGTCGGAACATATCGCTGGAGGCTTCAGCGACTGAAGAGCTGCTGGGTTGGATCGAGCGCAACCTGCCCAAGATCAAAGCCTCAGGCTTTCAGCGGGTGAGTTTTGAAAACCTGTCAGAGCCACTGCAGCGGCATATCGAACAGCTTTTGAATCACTAACCCCCAGTCAGTTCAAGGTCTCGGTCACTCTGACTGATAGAACATCATGAAAACTCAAAACAACAACCGCCGAGGCATCATCCTCGCAGGCGGGTCTGGCACCCGTTTGTACCCTGTCACCCAAGCTGTTAGCAAGCAATTGATACCGGTCTACGACAAGCCCATGGTCTACTACCCATTGACCACCTTGATGCTGGCCGGTATTCGGGATGTGTTGCTCATCAGCACTCCGCAAGATACCCCTAGGTTTGAGGAGCTTCTAGGGGACGGTGCCCGTTGGGGTATGAATATTCAATACGCCGTGCAACCCAGCCCGGATGGACTTGCTCAAGCTTTCATCATTGGCGAAGAGTTTGTGGGCAGTAAACCAAGTGCACTGGTTTTGGGTGACAACATTTTTTACGGCCACGATTTAGTCAAGTTGCTGGCCAACGCCAATGAGCGCAACAGCGGTGCCAGCGTTTTTGCGTACCACGTGACCGATCCAGAGCGTTATGGCGTAGTTGACTTTGACGATGAGCAGCGTGCCATCTCCATCGAAGAGAAACCCAAGCAGCCCAAAAGCAACTATGCAGTCACGGGGCTTTATTTCTACGACCAGCAAGTTTGTGACATAGCGGCTGACATCAAGCCCTCGGCTAGGGGTGAATTGGAAATCACAGATGTCAATAAGCGCTACTTGGAGCAGGCGCAGCTCAACGTAGAAATCATGGGGCGTGGCTATGCTTGGCTGGACACTGGAACCCATGACAGTTTGCTGGAGGCTGCCAGCTTCATCGCTACCTTGCAAAAGCGCCAAGGCTTGCAAGTTGCTTGTCCAGAGGAAATCGCATTCCGCCAGGGGTGGATCAATGCTGAGCAACTGTTGCAACTGGCTGATCCCCTCAAGAAAAACGGGTACGGTCAGTATCTGTTGAATTTACTTAAGTAAAAATGCCGTACACCGTTACCCCTACCACTATTCCAGAGGTGCTGATCCTGGAGCCCAAGGTTTTTGGCGATGGTCGAGGCTTCTTTTTTGAGAGCTTTAACCAGCTGGACTTCAATTTAGTTACTGGATTGGATGTTCAGTTCGTGCAAGATAATCACAGCAAGTCATCCAAGGGTGTATTGAGAGGGTTGCATTACCAAATCCACCATCCGCAAGGTAAGTTGGTGCGGGTGACACAAGGTACAGTGTTTGATGTGGCAGTGGATCTTCGTCGCTCATCACCGAATTTTGGGAAGTGGGTGGGTGTAGAGCTGTCGGCCGAGAACAAAAAACAGCTTTGGGTGCCGCCTGGCTTTGCCCATGGGTTTGTCGTGACCAGCGACTCTGCGGAATTTTTATATAAGACGACCGATTACTGGTACCCCGAGCATGAGCGCAGCCTGCTTTGGAGTGACCCCGCGTTAGCCATTCAGTGGCCCTTGGATGAAGATCCTCAGTTGGCTGCGAAAGATGCAACGGCTAAGACTCTGCAAGATGCAGATGTGTTTGCCTAAATGTTGAGCCTGCTACGCTTTCGTTTATATTGGATTTGAATTTATGACTATTTTGGTAACCGGCGGTGCTGGCTTCATTGGCGGTAACTTTGTCTTGGATTGGGTTGCCGGTACTAACGAACCAGTCATAAATGTGGACAAGCTGACGTATGCAGGTAATTTAGAAACCTTGTCCAGCCTGCAGGGCAGCCCGAATCACATCTTTGCGCAAGGTGACATTGGCAACCGAACTCTAGTTGAACACCTTCTGGCAGAACACAAGCCTCGCGCTGTCATCAACTTTGCAGCGGAAAGCCATGTAGATCGATCCATTCATGGCCCGGGCGACTTCATCGAGACCAATATCGTCGGGACATACAGCCTGCTCGGGTCGGTCCGAGGCTATTGGAGTGCTCTACCTGAGGGTGAGAAGGCTGCGTTCCGTTTTCTGCATGTGTCTACCGACGAGGTCTATGGCTCGCTGGCCAAAGATGATCCAGCGTTTGCTGAGACGAATCGCTATGAGCCCAACAGCCCGTACTCGGCATCCAAGGCTGCCAGTGATCACTTGGTCCGTGCATGGCACCACACTTATGACCTGCCGGTACTCACCACCAACTGCTCCAACAACTATGGACCCTTCCACTTTCCGGAAAAGCTGATCCCCCTGATGATTGTCAACGCCTTGGCGGGCAAGCCGCTGCCGGTGTATGGCGATGGCATGCAGATCCGTGATTGGCTGTACGTGAAGGACCACTGTAGCGCGATCCGTCGTGTGCTCGAAGCAGGGCGTTTGGGTGAGACCTACAACGTCGGCGGTTGGAACGAAAAGCCCAACATTGAGATCGTGAAAACTGTGTGCGCCTTGCTTGATGAACTTAGCCCACGTGCCGATGGAAAGCCCTATGTTGAGCAAATTACTTATGTGACTGACCGTCCAGGCCACGACCGACGCTATGCAATTGATGCCAAGAAAATCCACCGTGAGCTGGACTGGAAACCGGCTGAAACCTTCGAGTCTGGCATTCGTAAGACGGTGCAGTGGTATTTGGACAATCCTGTTTGGGTGACCAATGTGCAATCTGGACAATACCGCCAATGGCTCGATCAGAATTACGCAGTCCGTAAGTTGTAAGGCCCCCATATGACCAAGATTACAGATCGGGACTCGGGACTCGGGGGATTTCACATCATGGGTGATGCCATGATTCGCACCTTGAGTCGTTTTGCTGCTCCAGCTTTGGCGCTGTCACGCCCAGCCAAGCGTGGCATTGTTTTGGCTGTGGATGCGGGCTTGTGCATCTTGTCAGTCTGGCTGGCGTTTTATCTTCGTATTGGCAGTTTTGTGTCGCTTTCTGGCCCAGCTATGTGGCCGGTATTGGCGTCGGTGCTTTTGGCGTTGCCCCTCTTCATCTCATCTGGGCTATACCGCGCCATCTTCCGCTACAGCGGGTTGCCAGCCATGCTGGCGGTGGGGCGGGCCATGCTTTTGTATGGTCTGGTGTTTGCAGGCATTTTCACGTTCTGGGCTGTGGAAGGCGTGCCACGTACCATCGGGCTGATCCAGCCTTTGCTCTTGCTGTTGTTGGTGGGGGGCTCTCGCGCGGCGGCGCGTGTTTGGCTGGGTGGCTTGTATCACCAGCAGTTGCGCAAGTCGTCTTTGCCGCAGGTGCTGATTTACGGCGCGGGCAATGCTGGCCGTCAATTGGCATCTGCCATGGCCAACAGCCCCGAAATGCGGGTGGTTGGGTTTCTGGACGATGACGACCGCCTGCATGGCCATGTTCTCAACGGCCTGCCGATTCACAACCCCCATGCGCTGGGCGAAGTGCTGGCCGAAGTGCCTGTGGCCAACGTGCTGTTGGCCGTGCCATCGGCCACACGGCAGCGCCGCAATGACATCCTCAAATCGCTGAGTGCGCACAAGGTGGCGGTACGCACCCTGCCGGGCCTGAGCGACATCGCCATGGGCAAGGTGAGCCTGAGCGATGTGCGTGATCTGGACATTGACGACTTGCTGGGCCGCGAGCCCGTTAAGCCCAATGGCCTGCTGCTCAACCTGAACACCCACAGCAAAACGGTGCTGGTGACTGGGGCTGGGGGCAGTATTGGCAGTGAGCTGTGCCGCCAGATCCTCAAGACCAACCCTAAGCAGTTGCTGTTGGTGGAAATGAGTGAATTCGCCCTGTACCAAATTCACCAGGAGCTGCAGGGTGTGGAAGAGGCGGATGGGGTGGAGATCGTTCCCTTGCTGGCTTCGGTGTGTGACGAAGTGCGCATGCAAGAGATCATGGACACTTGGCAGCCGCACACGGTGTATCACGCAGCGGCTTACAAGCACGTGCCCCTGGTGGAGCACAACCCGGCGGAGGGCGTGCGCAACAACGTGTGGGGTACCCGGGTGTGTGCTGAAGCGGCAGTGCGCAATGGTGTGCGCAACTTCGTGCTGATCAGTACCGACAAGGCAGTGCGCCCGACCAACATCATGGGTGCGACCAAGCGCCTGGCCGAGATGGTGTTGCAGGCGCTGGCCGAATTGAATCCGGCCATAACGGCTCAAGGAGGCAGAGCATCCAGTGCACGGACAGTTTTTTCGATGGTGCGTTTTGGCAATGTGCTGGGCTCCAGTGGGTCGGTGGTGCCGCTGTTTCGCGAGCAGATCAAGAACGGTGGGCCGATTACGCTGACGCATGCTGAAATCACCCGCTATTTCATGACCATCCCTGAGGCGGCCCAACTGGTCATTCAGGCGGGCGCCATGGGCTCGGGCGGCGATGTGTTCGTGCTGGACATGGGCCACCCTGTGCGCATCATTGACCTGGCACGCCGTATGGTGGAGCTCTCTGGACTGACGGTCAGAGACGAAAACTATGCTGAGGGCGACATTGAGATCACCGTCACCGGTCTGCGCCCCGGAGAGAAGCTCTACGAAGAACTGCTGATAGGCGACAACCCCAAGCCCACCCAGCATTCGCGCATCATGAAGGCGCATGAGCAGTTTTTGCCCTGGAGCCAGCTGGAGGGCAAACTCAACGCCCTGAGCATCGCCATGAGCGTGAACGATGTCCCAGTGATCCGTGGGCTGCTGCAGCAACTGGTCTCAGGCTATCAGCCCAGTGGCGAAGTGGTGGACTGGGTGCACATGGCCCAGGAACGCGAAGCGCTGGCCAACGAAGAGTGAAAGCCTTAGGCGGTCATGGGCATCATTCAAAACTTAATGGCTAAGCTGTTCCCAAAGACGGATCTGGCGACGCTTTATGTGAGCATTGATGAGCTGCCCAACCCCAGGGATTGGGGCACGCTGGATTTTGTGGTAGGCAGCAAATTGATCTTCAGCGAAGAGATTAATCTGGCTTCACCGAAGTTTGATGCCATCGAAGCTTTGATAGGCCAGCACTGGCAGGAAATCCAATCCAGCGGTTACCGGCGCATCGTTTACGACAACGTGGCCGAATGGGTCCAGAAGAAGATCGAAGAGAAACTGGCCTCAGGTCGGCTCAGTTGACTTTGCGGATGCTTGCGGGCGGCACAGCCATTTTGACTTGCTTGCTCATGATGTTGAGCAGCACCATCACCCGGCCTTCGCCATCGGTCATTTGATAGATGGCATCTACGCCCACAAACGGCCCATCGGTCACGACGACTTGCTCGCCAGGCTCAAAGTGCCGCAGCTGCACTTCGGTTGATTCGCTCTTGGCGCGCAGTTCGCTCACCAGCGTGTCATCGATCTTGGCTGGTGTCTGACCAAAAGTGACCAATCGGCTGACCCCGATGGTCGACCGAATGGGAGACCAGCTTTGCGATTCCAGCCCGGTGCCCAGGCGAATGAACAGGTAGCGCGGGAAAAGCGCCTCTTGAACCACCTGCAGTTGACCCCGGCGCAGTTTCTCTGCGCGGATCAGGGGCAAGAAGCATTCAAAACCTTGGCGTTCAAGGTTTTCCAGAGCAACGCGTTCTTGGCGAATCTTGGTGTGGATCAGGTACCAGTTGCTCATCTTGTGGTTAATCGCTTGTAAAAATGAGAATTTTACAGGTTAGGGTGACCAGTAACTGACAGATGTGCGCTGCGCGGTTACAGGCTGGGTACCGTTACATGTGCACCGTCCGTTCCCAAGGCCAGACTTCTTTGTCGCGGCGGTTGCGGACTTTGCGGACCATTTTTTTGGAAAGTGTGTCCGTGATGCCGTCGACAAAATAGGCGCTTTTTTCGGCATAAGGGCTGCGGTGGTCAGGGTCTCGCTCGTGGGTCAGGCCTTCATTCAGTTCCATCAGCTTGGCCCGCTCTTTGAGTATGGCGGCTGAGTTGAACACCCAGTCGACAAAGTCCGACTCTTCTGGCGCCCAGTCACAGATGGGCGCGTTCAGATAGTCGGCCGCCCATTCGGCACCGTCGCGGTTACTGCCGTGCCAGTACAGGTGCTCCGTCAACACCGTTCTGCCTGTGAGCCCCTCCGCAATGTAGGGGTTGGCCGCGATGCCGCGCCGAATATAGGTGCAGGCAGACACGAAATCCCCCTCCCTGAAAGCGATCTGGCCAGCCTGGTACCAGTGGGCTGGTGAGTACTGTGCCTCATTTAGAAAATGCTTCTTGGCCGTGCGGGTGTCGCCCAGCATCAGGCTGATATCGCCCATGCGCATGCGCCCCCCCAGGTTGTCAGACGGGCACCAGGCCAGCATTTTCTTGGCCAGCACTTGGGCCGCCTTGGCGTCTATACGGTCGATCAGGCCCTGCAGGTAGCCGTAGGCAACCCGAAGAAAAGGCCGGTTGTCGATTTCGGACCAGATGATCTGGCCCTGGTAGCCCTTGGGGATCAGGGCGCTTGCCTGGCTGTAGGCCTTGGCCCAAACGTCTGTGGCTTCGTCCCGCATTTCCAGCGCCCACAGGCGGTTGGCCAAGTAGTTCTGAATTTCCAGATTGCCGGGGTACTTGGCCAGCAGCTTTTGGGCGTGCAGCAGAGCTTGTTTGTCGTTGATGCGACCAGCCTCCAGGCTGTCTATCAGCTCATCGAGTTCTTGCTCATGGTCCCAGTTGCGAGAAAAGCAGCCGAACTCAACGGGCTCGTCGGTGTCGGGGTCTAGCTCTTGCCGGATTTGGAAGGTCAGGCCATGGGCGGGGAGCTTGGGCTTTGGGCTGGTGGTGGAGGGTTTTTTTGGCATTTGTGAGCTCGTACTCAGGTGTCTAGATTCGGATCGGTGATCCGTTGCAATCCATGGGTGGTGTAGACCCGCCCCTGCGTGGCGATGTAGCGCCGAATCTCTGGGGCCATGTGCTCAGGCACCAGCATGACGCTCAGGTCCATCGCCTCGGCAATGCGCTCGATGGAGGACAAACGCGGATCGCGCTTGCCGCTCTCGATTTCGGACAAATGCTGCGGCGACATGCCTGTGGCACTCGACATAGCCTCCAGCGTTTGGCGACGCTGATTGCGCTGGCGGCGCAGGGCTGGGGGAATGAAGGAATCCATAGGCAGTAGAGTAGATCAAATGCGTGGAATTCTTTCATATGAACGTATGAATTCGTGTGATGTGAAGTCGCGGCAGTTTTGATGCGTGCCTTATAGTTCTTCATGTGTGATCAAAATTAGTATGGTGGAGAGTTAATGACGGTTCTTTTGACGGGTGCCAGCGGATTTGTTGGTAGGGCAGTGTTGGACGCCGCCAAACGAAGCGGTGTAGACGTGCGCCCGGTTTTCCGCTCCCATGATTCGGCAAAGGAGCACTCGGGGGCTGTACTGGTACCTGGGTTGGATGGCGAAGCCGATTGGGCACAGGCGCTGCAAGGAGTCGATGTGGTCATCCACGCCGCTGCCAGAGCTCATGTGATGCGTGAGGAAGCGCTGGACCCATTGACCGAGTACAGACGCGTGAATGTGCAAGGCACGTCAAACTTAGCGCGCCAGGCCGCCGCCGCTGGTGTGCGACGCTTTGTGTTTATCAGCTCGATCAAGGTCAATGGTGAAGGGACTTTGCCTGGTCGTCCATTTACCGCAGAGGATGCTCCGGCTCCTGAAGATGCTTATGGGATATCCAAGGCTGAAGCAGAGACGGAATTGAGGCGCATAGCGCAGGAAACGGGGATGGAAGTGACCATCATCCGTCCCCCTTTGGTTTATGGACCGGGCGTCAAAGGCAACTTCTTCAGCCTGATCAATTGGGTGCACCGAGGACTGCCCTTACCTTTGGGCGGTGTGACCCACAATCGCCGTAGCCTGGTGGGCTTAGGCAACTTGGTGGATTTGATTTGGGTTTGTGTTGAGCACCCCAAAGCGGCCAATCAAACCTTTCTGATTTCCGATGGGGAAGATCTTTCGACGACGGAACTGTTGAGGAGGGTTGGCAAGGCTTTGAGTCGTCCGGCTTGCTTGCTCTGGGTGCCTGCGGGTTTGATCGCTCTGATTGCAAGCATGCTGGGTAAAAAGGTGATTTCTCAACGTTTGCTCGGCTCGCTGCAAGTGGACATACGCAAGACTTGTGAGTTGCTGGAATGGAAGCCGACAGTGGCCGTGGATGAAGGCCTACGCAAGGCTGTGGAGTGAAATTTGATGTTGCGAATATTTGATTTTTTCTTCTCGTTATTCGGTCTTATTCTTGGTAGCCCGGTGCTGTTGGTGATCTATGTGATTGGCCTGTTCGACACAGGGTCCCCCATTTTTCGGCAAGAGCGGGTAGGGCGTGACCAGAAAACTTTTACGCTTGTGAAGTTTCGAACCATGCGGCTAGATACGGCCTCTGTAGCTTCCCATTTGGCTGATGCCTCTGCGATCACCCCCTTGGGCGCGTTTTTGCGGCGCACCAAGCTGGACGAGCTGCCGCAGCTTTGGAATGTGCTCAAGGGCGAAATGAGCCTAGTTGGCCCACGTCCTTGCCTGTTCAATCAAACGGAGTTGATCAACGAACGAGCTACTCACGCGGTATTCGGTGCAAGGCCTGGCATTACCGGACTGGCCCAAGTCAACAACATCGACATGTCTACACCGAAGCTGCTGGCTGAGACCGACGCTCGCATGCTGCAGGAGCTGACGATGTCAGCCTATTTCAAGTACATATTCATGACCGTGGGTGGCAAGGGCGCAGGGGATGTGGTCAAGGCGAAATGACGAATGTTGACATGATGATCTGTTGATGACGGTGACGTACATTTTTCCACCGATATGTCCTCCAGCGACGAGATTCATTCAGTGCTGAAAAGTGTCGTGTGGACGGCGGTGCCACGATGCTTTCGTCCGAGGCATTGAATCGAAAGAGTCTCTACTTAACAAATCAGCAAGGGTAAAAGCTGTTAAAAGTGTTGGTCAAAGATGAAGCTCAAAAGCGTCAGTACACACAGCACGCAAAGCTCAAGGTCATAACTTACGGTATCAACCGAGCCTGGTTATGGAGAGACCGTCCAAGCGATCCTGAAATCGCCATTCTGCACGATGGGGTTGTGACCTGCTATGGTGTTCAAAACGAAGATATGACGCCGAAAGTGCGTATCAAAGCGATTACTGGACAGTAAACAACCTTAATTGAAGACAGTCTGCATTTGCCACACGACACTGAGCATCCGGTGCCCCTTTTTAGGCTGGAGACTGGTTATGCCAACCAGGATGAGTTCACCAATCCGGGCACTAAAGTGGCACATGTAATGAGCGCCGGAAGTTTCGAGCCCGTAAGGTTCGACTTTTACCTGGCCAGTGGAGCAATTGATATGCAGGCGTTTGTCAATTCGATGTATTTCTTCAGTATGATCTGGACGCAGGACTCCCACCACTAATAACTTTTTGATCTCACCCTCTCCACATACCTCATGACAGTATCAGTTTTGATCCAGCCGCCTTTGACCATGATTTGAGGCAGACTCGCGCCTTGAACCAGTAAGTCCTGTGCACCTCCAACCCGCATAGAGTGCCCGCTGATTCCGTTCACAACGCACGCATCTAGCTTTGCTTTTTCGGCAATCGCCTTAAAGATCTTACTCACGCGTTCCACACTCAATGACGCCGTCAGTCGCTCTTTGGCGTCAATTCCCCTAAGTAAAAACCCGTCCTGAATGCCTGATGCTTCAAGCCAATCATGCAGTGCGGAAGTTGTTTCTGTGCTGAGGTGAATCCATTTGCCCGAACCGTACTGGTCCGTCTTACTGCGTCTGAGCAAAATGGAAACACCAGACTCGGACTGCCACTCCATGTCCAGAACGCGCAATGAGACCAACTCAGTGGGCCTGCGCATCGAGTCGTAGGCCAGCAGTAAAAGTGCCCTGTCACGCAGGCCACGTAAGTCTCTAGGGCACGCACCAAGTAGTTGATCCAGTAACGGTCTCGTGATGGGGTAGGCCTGACCGGAGGGCATCCCCTTCGCCCGGTGTATTTTCCTGAGTGAAATCTTGACGTGCGAACTCTTTGTGGGGTCTGGCAGGTCGCTCAGCCGATGCACCGCGCTGATGGACGAAACCTTGCGCCTGATGGTCGCGCATCTCAAATCCTTTTCAGCCTCGGACTCCAAGAAGGCGGCAATGTCTATTGGACTGGCGGGTATGGCCGACACCTGCCGCTCTTCGCAGAAGGTGATGAAATCCATCATGTCTGCGCGGTACGCGCGCAAGGTGTTGAAGGCGTAGGCACCTTCAATGTAGAGTAACAGCTTGTTGAGCTGATCATGAGCTTTAGAATGAAGCATAAACACACTCAAATGATATTAATAATATCATAAACGATATTTAAAATGATTTCAAGCTCCCAGATCCGCGCTGCACGTGCCCTCGTCCGATGGAGCGCGCTAGATTTGGCGCATGAGTCTGGCGTGGGGATAGCGACCATTCGACGCTTGGAGTTGGTTGATGGCATACCATCCAGCAATGCACGAACGATTGATGCGCTGCAAAAAGCCCTTGAGGCTGCTGGTGTTGAGTTCATTGGAACGCCCGATGATTGCCCAGGCGTCAGGCTCAGAACTTAAAAAAGCAAAACACTACGAGCGCAGGCCATGCACCAGCGCCAAACCCCAGATATGGTGAAACCTCTTCCCTGACTCGGAGGTCTTATGT
>JACCEB010328401.1_pt1 | contig 18509 bp, 21 predicted proteins | sample 7454761 | NCBI WGS metagenome assembly JACCEB01 (sample SAMN15323454, study PRJNA562643) | freshwater metagenome | isolation source: river surface water | place: USA:Blue River Watershed | collected 2017-08-18 | reverse complement strand
GAACATGCGCCGCATCATGGACGTGTTCGCCTATGACCGCGGGCTGGTGAACGATGAGCTGGCGAAGCTGCGCTACGAGGCGAGCATCCGTCCCGGCTTCCACGAGAGCTATTCGCAGATGTTCCCGGCACCGCGCCAGCGTTCGGTCGAGGCACTGGCCAGCCGTGAAGAGGACATCGCCAAGATCGACAAGGAAACGCTGATCGTGCATGGCCGCGAGGATCTCGTGATTCCGCTGCAGAACTCGCTGCGGCTGTCGCAGCTGATCTCGCGCTCGCAGCTGCATGTGTACGGCCGCTGCGGACACTGGACCCAGATCGAGCACGCGGCGCGGTTTGCGCAGCTTGTGGCAAACTTCCTCGGTGAAGCGGGGTGAGGTTGCTGTAGTTCGCGCCTGGCGCGGGGATGACGCATCGGAGGCCATCGGCTTGGAATCCGGCGTCCCGGCGAAAGCCGGGTCGCATGGTCGTGTGCCGCTGAATGGTGCGATCGGCCTGGCGAAGAGGGGTCCCAGCTTTCGATGGGACAACGATTCGCGCGACGACAGTCTTGAAAACGTCGTTCCCGCGCAGGGTGAAGCGGGGATTCCTGCGCGCATGCGCGGCCTGCCGGCCCGGTTCCAGCGTCGTTTCCTTCCGAATGCCGCAACGGGACCCGCGGCGACCGGCCTGCGCTTTTCCGCCAACGTCGACGGGACGGCCGTCCCGTTGATAAACTCGCCCCGGTAAAGCCGGCATCCGCCGTCTTTGCATCGACGATAAACCACATCGGAGACAAACACCCCATGGATCTGGGAATCAAGGGCAGGAACGCGCTGGTCTGCGGCGCCAGCAAGGGTTTGGGCCGCGCATGCGCCGAGGCGCTGTTGCGCGAGGGCGTGAACGTGACCATCGTCGCGCGTGACGCGGCCACGCTGGAGGCCACCCGCGCCGACATGCAGGCGATCGCCGCCGGCAGCGGCGCCAGCGTGCAGGCCGTCGCCTGCGACATCACGACGCCGGAAGGCCGCGCGCAGGCGCTGGCTGCCTGCCCGTCGCCCGACATCCTGGTCACCAATGCCGGCGGACCGCCGCCCGGCGATTTCCGCCAGTTCGGCCTCGACGACTGGCGTCGCGCCGTCGAGAACAACATGCTGACGCCGATCGACCTGATCAAGTCGACCGTCGACGGCATGATCGCGCGCCGCTTCGGCCGCATCATCAACATCACGTCCAGCTCGGTGAAGGCGCCGATCCGCTCGCTTGACCTGTCCGGCGGCGCGCGCTCCGGCCTGACCGGCTTCATCGCCGGCATCGCACGCGAGACCGTGGTGCACAATGTCACCATCAACAACCTGCTGCCGGGTTCGTTCGCGACCGACCGGCTGGTCGGCATGCTCGGCAAGGTCGCCGCCGCGCAGGGCAAGAACGCCGACGACATGCTCGCCGCAAGCCAGCAGTCGATTCCGGCGCGCCGCTTCGGCGACCCGCAGGAGTTCGGCGCGTATTGCGCGTTCCTGTGCAGCGCGCAGGCCGGCTACATCACCGGCCAGAACCTGCTGATCGACGGCGGAAACTACCCCGGCGTGTTCTGAACGACCGGATGGCGCAGCCGGCTCCCGGAGGGCAGTACGCCCTCTAGGCGATGCGGAAGATGCGCCAGCCCTCGCGGGTCTTGCGCAAGGAGAATTTGCAGGCGCCGCCACGGCGGCGCGCAAACTGGATCGCGGCCACGCGCGCGCTCTCGGCGCGGCGGAAATCCTCGATCAGGATGCTGTCGCCGACGAACATGCTGCCGAACGGATAGGACACGCGCTCGCTCGGCTGTCGCTGTTCCGATGCCTTGTCGATCACGAACATGGGGGGACTCTGCTGCTGTACATGCGCAAATAATCGGCTCGGCGGGCACGAACTTGAGCCGGCCAGCCTCGCGCGCAGGGTCGCCGCGCTACCATCGCCGCCATAGCCGGCCGAATTTTCCAACCAACCCCGCACCCTTCCTGCCATGACGACCACACCGCTTTCGCTGTTCCATGACCTGCCCATCGGCCTCGGCACCTGGCACATGGGCGAATCTCCATCGGCCGCGCAGGCCGAAGCCGGCGCGGTGCTGCATGCGCTGGAACGCGGCGTGCGGCTGGTCGATACCGCTGAAATGTATGCCGACGGCGGCGCCGAGCGCGTGGTCGGGCAGGCGCTGAAGGCCTTTGGGGCGAACCGGCGCGCGTCGCTGTGCATCGTCACCAAGGTGCTGCCGATGCATGCGAGCCGCAACGGCACCATCGCCGCCTGCGAGGCCAGCCTGCGCCGGCTCGGGATCGACTATGCAGACCTGTTCCTGCTGCACTGGGAAGGCAGCGTGCCGTACGAGCACACGCTGGAGGGCTTTGCCGCGCTGCGCGAGCGCGGACTGATCCGCCACTGGGGCGTCAGCAATTTCGACCAGCCCGAACTGGAAGCATGGTGCGCGACCGAGGCGCGGATGGGCCTCGACGATTGCGCGGCGAACCAGGTGTATTCCAGCCTGCTGGCGCGCGGCCCCGAGTTCGACCTGCTGCCGGCGATGGCAGCGCGGCGCATGCCGCTGATGGCGTACACGCCGCTCGGTTCGGGCGAGCTGGCCCAGGATGCGGAGCTGGCCGCGATCGCCGCGCCGCTCGGCCTCACCGCCGCCCAGCTGGCGCTCGCGTGGACGGTGCGCAGCGGCCGCGTGGTCGCGATACCGAAATCGGCGACGCCGGAGCGCATCGACGAGAACCTCGCCGCAGCGTCGGTGACGCTCGACGCCGGCACGCTGGCGCGCCTTGATGCGCTGTATCCGCCGCCGAAGCGCAAGCGGCCGCTGGCGATGATCTGAAACCGGGCGGCCGGACGGCTTACTTCTTCCAGCGCGTGAACGCGTCGGCGGCGATTTTCGTGTACTTCTGCCGCGCGCCCATGCCGATCACCTTCGGATAGACCGGCACGAAGGAATAGTCGTCGCCCTGCGCGAAAAAGCCGTCGGCCCACGCGCCGCAGACCACGCCGTCCTCGCGCAGGTAGGGCTCGCGGTCCTTCATCTGCTCGCGGAACTGCTGCAGCAGCGCGGCGCGCTGCGTGGCCGCTTCCTGGCGCATCTGCGCGGCGTCGCCGCCGCGCTCCTTCGCGTACAGGCCGGTGAAAATGTCCACGCCTTTGGCGAACTGCTGCGCCTGCGCGGCGTCGTCGGTCAGTGCCTCGGCGAAGACCGTGAAGATCGCCGAGCAATGCAGCGCCTGCTTCGCCATCTTCGTGTCTTCTGCGGCAGCGCTGCCGCAGCATGTGGCGGCCAGCAGCGCGACGGCGGCCATCCTGTTCTTGTTGTTCACTTGCTTGTGCCTTTCAACGAAAAGCCGGTGCGCGCGGCGCCCGGCAGTCTCCATGGTAAATCAGCCCGCCGCGCACGGGTAAATCAAACGAGGTAGGTGCCGGCCAGCGTCAGCACCTCGCCGCCGGTGCCGAGCTTGAAGCGCGCCAGTCCCGCGCTGCGGCCGGTGTTGACGCCGCCAAGGTCGAGCCGGCGCACGCCGCGCGCCTGCAGCTCGCCGATCGCCTGCCACAGCAGCAGGTTGTGCGCGTGCAGCTCGCGCCCGCGCTCGCCGCTCCAGCCGATCTCGTAGGTGGCCGCCGCGCCGTGCTGCAGGAACAGCATCGCGGCCACGCGCTCGCGGCCGGCGTCGGCGCGCAGCGCGAGCATGGCCTTCGTTGCCGGCGCACGCACGCGCACGTAGTGCCCGAAGAAGGGCGCCGGCAGCCCGGACAGCCCCTTCTGACGGCGCTGCTCGATGTCGGCGTCGACCAGCCAGCGCCATTGCGACGGGTTGGCCCCGACGCGCTGCACCGACAGGCCGGCGCGTTCGCCGCTGACAAGGCGGTTGCGCCAGCGGTGATCGAGCGCAGCACGCAGCGCATCGGGCGGCTGCGTGAGGTCGAGCATCACGGTGGACATGCCGGTCATCACCCGGCGCAGCGGCGACAGGCCGTTCGGCGCGCCCGCAGCTTCTTCGGGGGTGACCAGCATGAAGCGCAGTCCGGAGAGCGGCAATGTGCGCCTGAGCGCGCGGTAGGCGCGGGACTTGTCGGCCGCGTCCAGCGGGCGCAGCCACAGCGGGCCGCGCGAGCACAGCGCGACCGCGCCGAGCCGGCCGAAGCGGCGCACGATGAACTGCGCCAGCGCGAGCGGTTCGCCGTCGCGCTCGACCACGGCGCGCAGCACCGGCACCTGAAGCGCCAGCATCGCATCGCCGTAAGCGCGGTCCTGCTGCAATGCGCCTGCAGCGGCAGCATGCGCGGCGTCCCAGGCGGCCGGGTCAGGATCGTCCCAGCGGACCCGCATTGGATTAGAATCCGCCGCCATCGATCCCCCGGAGAGCGAGATGTTCGAACGACTGAAGGCAAGGCGCCGCGAACCGGCGGTGATGGGACGGCGCCTGCCGGAGCCGCGGCTGACCGTCATGGCCGCCGTCTGGGGCGTGGTGTACTTCGGGCTGCCGTTGCTGGCGCTCGGGCTGCTGCTGGATTTTCTTGTGCAATGGGCTACCGGACGCTGCGTCGGCCTCTGGTGTCTTTTCTGATCGCGATTGTAGCTTCGTACGGGCGGCATACCCTTCGCTTCCCGCGGTGGCGCGGCGCAAAAAAGAGCCCGCACAAGGCGGGCCGAAGAGCAGGGAGGACGGGGTCCTCCCTCCTGAACGCTTCTCAGGTAAAGAGCGCACGTAAACACCGCCGCGACCCGTGTGCCCGTCCGGGCGCCCGGCAGGGGCTGCGTCAACGGTAACGAGTGTCTCGCGCTGCAGCAGCCCGGTTCTTTGACCAAGGTCAATTTTTTGCGGCAGCGCCGCCGGGCCGGTGGCCGATCCGGACGTTTTTGACCTGAGTCAATCATTTTTCCGTTCTGCAATGGGAACATCGCGCGTCCCTATCTTCGCGTGTGCCCGACCATGAATGCTGCAGGTCCTCAATCGACATCCCTGAACGAATTCCTCGCGCTGGCGCGCGCCAGCGGCCTGCGTCCGCTGCAGCTCAGGGGACGTGAACTGATCCCGGTGGTGCAGGGTGGCATGGGCGTCGGCGTATCGGCGGGCGGCCTGGCCGGCACGGTCGCGCAGGCCGGCGGCATTGGGACGATCTCGTCGGTTGACCTGCGCCGCCTGCATCCTGACCTGATGGAAAAGACCGCGCACCTGACCAAGATCGCCGGCTCCAAGGCCGAGATTGACGCGGCCAACCTGGAGGCGCTCGACCGCGAGATTCGCGCTGCGCGCGCGATCGCCGGCGGCAACGGCGTGATCGCGGTGAACGTGATGCGCGCGCTCAGCGAGTACGAGGCCTATGTGAAGCAGGCGCTGGTCAGCGGCGCGGATGCGATCGTGGTCGGCGCCGGTCTGCCGCTGGATTTGCCGGAGCTTGCGCAGGATTATCCGGACGTGGCGCTGATACCGATCCTGTCGGATGCGCGCGGCGTGCAGCTGGTGGTGCGCAAGTGGATGAAGAAGGGCCGGTTGCCCGATGCGATCGTGATCGAGCATCCGCGGCTTGCCGGCGGCCATCTCGGCGCGGCGCGCGTGGGCGACCTCGGCGACCGCCGCTTCGATTTCGACGTCGCGATACCGGCGGTGCGCGAGTTCTTCGCCGCCGAAGGCATCGACATCCCGCTGATCGCGGCCGGCGGCATCAGTTCGCATGAGGACATCGTGCGGCTGCAGGCGCTGGGCGCGGCGGCGGTGCAGCTCGGCACGGCATTCGCGGTCACGGCCGAATCGAATGCCGCGCCGGAGTTCAAGCGCGTGCTGGCCGAGGCGAAGCCGGAAGACATGGTCGAGTTCGTCAGCGTGGCCGGACTGCCGGCGCGCGCGGTGCGCACGCCGTGGCTGGACAAGTACCTGCGCATCGAGCCGAAGCTGAAGGCAGTCGCGCATGTGAAGGGCCTGTGCAACATGGCGTTCGATTGCCTCGCTCACTGCGGCCTGCGCGACGGCAAGAGCGAAATGGGCCAGTTCTGCATCGACAAGCAACTCGGCCACGCATTCGACGGCGATACCCACAAGGGCCTGTTCTTCCGCGGCGCCGGCAAGCTGCCGTTCGGCAGCGAGATCCGGCCGGTGAGGGACCTGCTGCAGCGCTTGCTGGGGAGCGGCGACGCGCTGGCGGCGGGGGTTTGATTCGGGTCGAATGTTGTTTGACCTTGTTGTTTGACCTTGCATATCGCCTTGCCGGTCAGACGGTAGACGAGGCGTTCCTCGATACCGTCGTCCCGGCGCAGGCTGGGACCCAGTGACTTTTTGCCTTACGGCCTTAACTGACCCGCATGGGTCGTGTGCCGCGACCCAGCGTCTTTTGCCGGACCTCGCACGGCGCCGGGACGCCAGCAAGCAAGGCCCTCAATGCCGCAACCCGCTTGGCGGCCGCACCTGCCCGACCGCCAGCCATTCCTGCGCTATGCCCGCATCACCCTCCGGCACCGGCAGCAGCCCGCGAAAATAGTCGATCGTCTTCTCCAGCCCCTCGCGCAGCGACACCGAAGGCCGCCAGCCCAGCCGCTGCGTCGCCAGCGTAATGTCAGGCCGCCGCCGGACCGGATCGTCAGCCGGCAAAGGCGCGAAACGCAGCGTCGCCGTTGAACCGCACAGGGCGATCACCTGCCGCGCCAGCGCCAGCATGGTCGACTCCGACGGGTTGCCGAGATTGACCGGCCCGCAGAAATCGTCCGCGCTGTCCATCAGCCGCAGCAAGCCGTCGACCAGGTCATCGACATAGCAGAACGAGCGCGTCTGCCGGCCGTCGCCGAATACGGTCAATTCCTGCGCCGTCAGCGCCTGCACGATGAAGTTCGACACCACCCGCCCGTCGTCGGCCTGCATGCGCGGCCCATAGGTGTTGAAGATGCGCGCGACCTTCACGCCCAGCCCGTGCTGGCGGCGGTAATCGAAGCACAGCGTCTCCGCACAGCGCTTGCCCTCGTCATAGCAGGCGCGCGGCCCGACAGGATTCACATGGCCCCAGTAGTCCTCGCGCTGCGGATGGCAGGCCGGGTCGCCGTACACTTCGCTGGTCGACGCCTGCAGCAGCCGCGCGCCGGTGCGCCGCGCCAGGCCCAGCAGGTTGATCGCGCCGTGCACGCTGGTCTTGGTGGTCTGCACCGGGTCATGCTGGTAGTGCGGTGGTGACGCCGGGCAGGCGAGGTTGTAGATCCGGTCGACCTCGACGTACAACGGAAAGGTCACGTCATGCCTCAGCAGCTCGAAGCGCGGATGGCCGAGCAGGTGCGCGATGTTGCGCTTGCTGCCGGTGTAAAAATTGTCGACGCACAGCACGTCGTCGCCCTGCAGCAGCAGCCGCTCGCACAGGTGCGAGCCGAGGAAGCCGGCGCCGCCGGTGACGAGCACGCGCGCGGGCCGCTGCATCATCCTTGCCCCCAGCCGGACTTGTCGACGATGAACGGGCCGATCGCCAGCGCATCCAGCGCGGTCGTGCAAAACGATTCGAGCGCATCGCGCGGCGTGCAGACGATGGGCTCGCCCCGTGTATTGAACGAGGTATTCACCAGCACCGGCACGCCGGTACGCGCGCCGAACGCCTGCAGCAGCGCATGCAGCGCCGGGTTCTGCGCGGGCGTGACGGTCTGCACGCGCGCGCTGCCGTCGACATGCCGCACCGCCGGTATGCGCGCCACGCGGTCGGTGCGCACGCGAAAGGTGAAGGTCATGAACGGCGCATCCTCCATGTCTCGCGCGCCCTCGAACCAGTCGGCGGCATGCTCGGCCGGCACCACCGGCGCGACCGGCCGGAAGTCTTCGCGGTCCTTGATCAGGTTCAGCCGCGCCTGCATGCCGGCGTCCAGCGGCGACGCCAGGATGGAGCGCGCGCCGAGCGCACGCGGACCGAATTCCATTCGCTGCTGGAACCAGCCGACCACCTTGTCCTGCGCCAGCAGCGCCGCCACGTCGCCCGCGAGATCCCGCGCGCGCCGGTAGGGCAGTCGCGCCTGCCGCAGCAGCGCCTCGATGTCGTCTTCCGAAAACGCCGGCCCGAGGAACGCATGGTCCATCTGCCAGCGGCGAACGCCGTCGCCGCGCTGCTGCGCATCGACCCACAGCGCTGCCCCCAGCGCGGTGCCGGCATCGCCGGCGGCAGGCTGCACCCAGACCCGCTGCCACGGGCCTTCGTCGCGCAGCCGCGCATTCATCACGCAGTTCAGCGCGACGCCGCCGGCCAGCGCAAGGTTCGGCGACCGCGTCTGTTCATGCAGCCAGCCCGCCATCTGCAGCACCCGCTCTTCCAGCACCTGCTGCAGCGAGCGCGCAATGTCGACGTGCCTCTGCAGCAGCGGCGCGCCGCGCATGCGCGCTTCGCCGAACAGGGCGCGACAGTCGACGGCGTCGACGCGGCAGTCGCCGTCACCGAGCCAGTGCACGCAGGCCGACAGCGCATGCGCAAACACCGGCTGGCCATAGGACGCCAGCGCCATCACCTTGTATTCATCCGACGAATGCAGGAAGCCGAGATGCGCGGTGACGGCCTCGTACAGCAGGCCGAGCGAATGCGGCAGGTCGAGCTGGCGCAGCCGCCGGTAGCGGCCGTCACGGTACAGCCCGTAGCTGGCGGTTGCGCACTCGCCGCGGCCGTCGAGGGCCAGCACCGCGCAGTCATCGAAAGGCGCGGCCAGGAAGGCGCTGGCCTCGTGCGCGCGATGATGCTCGACGAAATGCCAGCGATACGGTCCGTCGGCGCGTGCGCCGGCAAAGCGTTCGCGCAGGTGGTGCGGCGCGCCGCCGGCCAGCTGCCGCGGCGCGTTGGCCACATAGGCCAGTGCCAGCGGCTCCCATGGCGCCTGCGCTGCGCCGGCCTGCGACGGCTGCAGCGGCAGCGACAGCGCGTCGCTGCCGGCCGGCAGCTGCAGCCACGGGTCATACGCATAGGCGACATGCTCGATCTCGGCCAGCACCGCGTCGGCCTCGCGCAGGCAGTAGTCGATCGCATGGAAGGGCAGTTGCCAGGCCGTGAAAGGCACCGGCCGCTTGCCGTGCTTGACGCGCGTGAAGCGCTCCTCTTCGGCGGCGGCCAGCACGATGCCGTCGCGCACGATGCAGGCCGAACAGTCATGGAAGGCGGCGTTGATTCCGAGGGTCAGCATGGCGCAGGTTCATCGACGGACAGGCGCGCGGTCTCGCAAATGCCGTGCCACGGCCGGCGCTGGAACGATGCTTGCGGCATTGAGCGGCATGGATCGCCTGATCGTTTCCGTCGTCGTGCCCACTTGCGGACGCCTGCCGCTGCTGGCGCGCTGCCTGGCCGCGCTGCGCGCGCAGTCGCTGCCGGCTTCGCGCTACGAGGTGATCGTCGTCGATGACACGCCGGCGCCCACGGATGCCGTCGCCGACTGCTGCGCGCAGGCGCGTGCATGCGGGCTGCCCGTGCGTTGCCTGCGCAACCCCGGGCCGCGCGGGCCGGCGGCAGCGCGCAACCTCGGCTGGCGCGCCGCGCGCGCGCCGTGGGTAGGCTTTACCGATGACGACACGATTGCACAGCCCGACTGGCTGGAGCGCGCTTGCGCGGCGTTCACGGCCGGCGGCGATGCGGGCGCGCCGGAGGTGCTGCAGGGACGCGTGCGCGTGCCGCTGCCGGCGCGGCCGACCGATTACGAGCGCGACGCCGCGCGGCTGCAGGACGCCGGCTTCGTCACCGCGAACTGCTTCTGCCAGCGCACGGTGCTGCAATGCATCGGCGGCTTCGACGAGCGCTTCCGCGCCGCATGGCGCGAGGACAGCGACCTGTATTTCCGGCTGTGCGACGCCGGCGCGCGCGTGGTCACGGTGAATGACCTGGTGGTGCTGCATCCGGTTCGCCCGGCCGACTGGAGCGTGAGCCTCGCGCAGCAGCGCAAGATCCTGTTCGACGCGCTGCTGTACAAGAAGCACAGGCGACGCTATCGACAGGCGATACGGCGCACGCCGCGCTGGGATTACTACCTGAATGCGCTGGCGCTGACGTCGGGCGCTGCCGGCCTGCTGGCCGGCAGCGTCGGGTGGTCGGCGGCCGGCGCTTCGGTGTGGTTACTGTCCTGCGGCGCCTTGTTTTTCAGGCGACTCGACGGCACGAGCCGCGCGCCGGCCGCGCTCGGCGGGCTGTTGCTCACGTCGGTGCTGATTCCGCCGCTGGCGGTGTTCTGGCGCGCGGTCGGCGCGCTGCGATACCGGGTGGTGTTCCTGTGAGGCGTGGATGCGGACGGCCGCTTCAGCGGGCCGGCGGCTGCGCGCGCATTTGCTTGCGCGGCACCGGCGCGGCAGCCTGTGCCGGGTCGTGTTCGGTCGCCTTGTCGCGCAGCGGCAGCAGGTAATCGTCCGGCACCGGCCCGCGATGGCGCCAGCGCACCTGCCCGTTCATCATCCACATCTGCAATTGCTTGCACTCGACTTCCCACAGGAAGCCGCGTCCCGGCAGCTCGATGTCGCCGCCGGGGTAAGGCCCGAGCACTTTCACGATCAGGCCAATGTTGTGCAGGTGTTCCGCCCTGACCACCAGCGCGATGTCTCCCGGCTTGCAGCGCAATGCCATGTCGTTTCCCCTTTTCGTGCAACTCGTTGCACGTTTTACCTGCATTGGGGAATTAACATTTGAGTAAAAGCAATAGTGCGTCGCCGTGGCCGGATTGCCGCTATCCCGGCAAGTCGGCCCGCAGCTGCACTAGGGGGGAACGGAAGCGGAAGCGCGCGCCTTACTTGCGGCAGGCATAGCGCCAGCCGCCGATGCCGCCCGGATTTTGCGTCAGCTTCTGCACGTCGCCGGGTGACTCGACGCGCCCGATCGTCTGGCCGGCGGCCATGCGTTCCGAGTACATCGTGTACGAGATGATTTGCGCGGTCTCGTCGCGGCAGTTGTACTCCTTCAGCAGCTTCATCGACAGCATGCCGCGCGGGCCCGGCTCGCGATACGACTGCACTTCGACGATGCGGCTGATGTGGCCGTTGGCGGCCAGCGTGGACGAGTCGGCATAGACGACCGTGCCGCGGATGTTCTCGAACACCTTGACCAGTTCAGCGTGCGCGCCGGCGCTGGCGGCCAGCAACAGCGCCGGCAGCAGGATGCGTTGGAATGTCATCGGGATCGCGCGCTCACAGATCCGACGTATAGACGCTGACCTGTCCGTCGTTCAGCAGTCCCTTGTGGATCTTCTGCTCGGCAGCGGCGAGCAGGCGGAAGCGGTGCGCCTCGAACTGCGCGAGGGGATCGCCGTGCAGGTCGTCGGGATCGACGTCCTGCAGCGTCTCTTCGCTGAAGTGGCAGCGGATCGCCCGCCCGTTCAGCAATGCGGCGAAACTGACGCCGCCGTCGTCGGCCATCGCGGCCGGGCCGGTGAACTCGATTTTTGCACTCATGATTTTTATAACGGTTAATTGCCTGTGCTTTAGCGTAGGCGTTTGCCGTCAAAAAATATTTGACCCGGGTCAAATATTTCCCGGTGTGCAAATCTCGGGGACCGGCCCGGTGCGGGCGTCAGAAGTTGACGTTGTTGCGGCCCTTCAGCTGCAGCATGGCGCGCGCCTCGTCCGGCGTGGCGACCTCGAGCGACAGGCCCTCGATCACCTTGCGGATGCGGCGCACCTGGTCGGCATTGGTCTTGGCCAGCTGGCCCGGGCCGTCCCACAGCGAGTCTTCGAGGCCGACGCGCACGTTGCCGCCGAGCGCGAGCGACTGCGTGCCGATCGGTATCTGGTTCTTGCCGGCGCCGAGCACGGACCACACATAGTCGTTGCCGAACAGGCGGTCTGCGGTGCGCTTCATGTGCGCGACGTCTTCCGGGTGCGTGCCGATGCCGCCGAGCAGTCCGAACACGGACTGGATCAGGAAGGGGGCCTTGATCAGGCCGCGGTCGATGAAGTGCGCGGCGGTGTACAGGTGGCCGATGTCATAGCACTCGATCTCGAAGCGCGTGCCGTTGTCGCTGCAGGACTCGAGGATGTAGGCGATGTCGCGGAAGGTGTTCTTGAACACGCGGTCATCGCTGCCGGCGAGGTAGGGCTGTTCCCAGTCGTACTTGAATTCCTTGAAGCGCGACAGCATGCCGTACAGGCCGAAGTTCATCGAGCCCATGTTCAGCGACGCGACTTCCGGCTGGAACTGGTGCGCAGGACGGAGCCGCTCTTCCACCAGCATGGTCGGCGCGCCGCCGGTGGTGATGTTGATGACGACGTCGCTCTTCTGCTTGATCTCGGTGAGGAAGGGCGTGAACAGCGCCGGGTCCTGCGAAGGCTTGCCGTTGTGCGGCTCGCGCGCGTGCAGGTGCACGATCGCCGCGCCTGCCTCGGCCGCGCCGAGCGCCGCATCGGCGATTTCCTGCGCCGTGACCGGCAGGTACGGCGACATTGTCGGGGTGTGGATCGCGCCGGTGACGGCGCAGGTAATGATGACCTTGCGTGCCATAGTGTCTCCTTGTCTTTTTGGTCAGCCGGCAGTGTGTCCGGTTTTGGCTGCCTCATGTTTTGGCAATTGGAATTGCGGGTTAGCAGAATGTGAATGCGGGAGTCCGGCGCTCCGCAGCACACTAGCGCGTCATCGCCGGGACGGCGCGCCGCGCGCCGGCCGGACAGGATTTTGATATAAAAATACACACAAAGGAGACTGCTCTCATGAAAGCGACAGAACTGACCGGCGGCAGGCCGGTAGCGGTGATCGGCGCCGGCCTGGTCGGCGCCGGCTGGGCCATCGTGTTTGCGCGCGCCGGCTTGCAGGTGCGCATGTACGACCGCGCGCCGCAGGTGCTCGACAGCGCGCCCGCGCTGGTGGCAAAGCAGCTCGCGCAGCTGGAGGCCTATGGCCTGCTGCAGGAGGCGACCGATGCGATCCGCGCGCGCATCAGCGTCGCGACCAGCCTGCGTGACGCGCTCGACGGCGCCGCTTATGCGCAGGAGTCGGTGCTGGAGAAGGTCGACGTGAAGCGTCAGCTGATGGAGGAGATCGACGCGCTCGGCTTCGACCAGCTGATCGTCGGCAGCTCCACCTCGGGCTTTCCGGCGTCCGACTTCGCGCTCGACCTGCGCATCTCGCCGCGCGTGCTGGTCGCGCATCCGGTGAATCCGCCTTACCTCGTGCCGATCGTCGAGCTGGTCGGTTCGCCGCAGACGTCGGCGGCCACGGTTGACTGGACGCACCAGCTGATGGAAGCGGTCAACCAGTCGGTCGTGCGCGTGAACAAGGAGATCGAGGGTTTCATCCTGAACCGTCTGCAGGCGGTGCTGCTGCGCGAGGCGTGGACGCTGGTGGCCGACGGCGTGGCCAGCTGCGACGACATCGACAAGACCATACGCGACGGCCTTGGCTGGCGCTGGTCCTTCATGGGCCCGTTCGAGACTATCGACCTGAACGCGCCGGAGGGCGTGGCCGATTACGCGCAGCGTTTCGGCCCGCTGTTCCACCGCATTGCCGCGTCGCGCTACCAGCAGCGACCGCGGTATGCGGAGCTGATCCGCGAGGTCGAGGTACAGCGCCGCGAGAAGCTGCAGGCGACGCAGCTGAACGAGCGCCGCAGCTGGCGCGACGACCAGCTGATGAAGTTCGCGGTGCACCGGAAGAAGGCGGCGGGAGACTGAGCCGGCGCGGAGAAGGCCGGTCAGTTAACGACGACGATTCCGCGATGAACGGGGAAGTCTGTAAGACGCCGGGTCCCGGCCCTGCCGGCCGCGCATCGGCGAATACGCCGATGCCGTTCAGCGGGCCGAGCGCATGCGCTCTGAAACCCCGCTTCACCCTGCGCCGGATTGACGATTCGAGAGCCGACAGCCGTTAAAACGTCGTCCCGGCGCAGGCCGGGGTGACGATTTGAAGGGCGTCGGCTTTGGCCTCGCCGCGCCCGGTTATTTCTCTGCGTTCAGCTTCGCGACCCAGTCGGTCATTGCGTCGCCGACGTTCTTCGAATCGCAGAACTTCGGAATCTGGCCGAGCAGCTTCTTCGCTGCGGCCTTGATGAATTCGGTGTCGCCGGCCGAATAGCAGGAGTCCACCTGCGACTCGACTGCCGGCAACATGGCCTTCTGCTTGCGCTCGCCGTCCTGCACGTCCTTCAGCAGGCTGGCGTCGCATTCGCCGAGGTATTTGTCCGACATCAGCGATTGCATGTAGGTGCTGATCAGTTTCGCGCCCTGCTCGTAGTCCTGGAAGCGGCAGGTGCTGAATTTCGGGTTGGTCGCGTCCGGCGCGATCTCGAAAATGTTTTGCGCGGCGTTGGCGTTCAGGGAGCAGGCGAGCGCCACGCCCAGCAGCAGGTGTCTCATGTGTGATGCCTCAGATGGATGATGATGTTCTTATTTCATTGGGCCGGAAGCTCCGGCGGGCCTCACTTTACTTGACTGACGGGGGAAGGTGAAGCTTTGCCTGTGGCTAAGGCCGCCTTTCAGTGTCCGCGCTGCACAATTGACAAAATTCGCCGGCTCGTTCAACTTTTGCCTGCAGCGGGCGCGCAGACGCACCGCCACCATAAAAACAGGCAACGAGGAGACAAGATGCGCCTGAAGGACAAGGTCGTGCTGGTGACAGCGGCCGGACAGGGGATCGGCCGCGCGGCCGCGCTGGCGATGGCCGCCGAAGGCGCCACCGTCTGGGCCACCGACATCAATTCCGCGCTGCTGCGCGAGATCGAGGGCACGCCGAACATTCGCACCGCCGTGCTCGACGTGCTCGACAAGGAGGCGATCGTTGCCATCGCCGAGCGCGTCGGCGCCGTCGACGCACTGTTCAACTGCGCCGGCTTCGTCCACGCCGGCACCATCCTCGAGGCCACCGACGACGACTTCGCCTTTGCGATGTCGCTCAACGTGCAGTCGCATTTCTGGATGATCCGGGCGCTGCTGCCCGCGATGCTTGACCGCGGCCGCGGCTCGATCATCAACATGGCCAGCGTCGCCTCCAGCGTGCGCGGCCTACCGAACCGCTGCGTGTACGGCGTCAGCAAGGCGGCCGTGGTCGGGCTGACCAAGTCGGTCGCCGCCGATTATGTCGGTCGCGGCATCCGCTGCAATGCGATCTGCCCCGGCACGGTCGATACGCCGTCGCTCGGCGACCGCATCAATGCGTACGCCGACCCGATCGAGGCGCGCCGCCAGTTCGTCGCGCGCCAGCCGATGGGCCGCCTCGCCAAACCGGAAGAGATTGCGCCGCTGGTGGTCTTCCTCGCGTCCGACGAGTCGACCTTCACCACCGGCAATGTCTATTCGATCGACGGCGGCATGACGATCTGACGGGAGGCCCGGATGCTGCTCGACATACGCACCTATGTTTGCCGGCCCGGCACGCTCAAGGCCCATCTCGCGCTGTACGAAAAGTGCGGCCGCGAACCGCAGGCGCGCCACCTTGGCCTGCCGCTGCTGTTTGCGGTCACCGAGACCGGTAATCCGAACGAATACACGCACATCTGGCGCTACGAGGATGCGGCCGACCGCGAGCGCCGCCGCGCCGCGATGTGGGCCGACCCGGAATGGCTGAGCTATATCGAAAAAAGCGCCGCGCTCGGCGCGCTCGAGGTGCAGCACAACAAGCTGGTGCGTCCGGTCGGGTTTTTCCCGCTGTAACGCGCCGGCGCCGCACCGGATGCGGCTTGCGGATATCGGCATGCCGCGGCCGGCCGGCAGCGTGGGATCGCAGTCGCAGGAACACAGGTAACAGCAGCACGCAGCACGCACATATGACAAAGCCGGCCGCCCGCGCGCGCCGGCACATCCTGACAAGGGGGAGGTCGCATGGCAGGCGTTGTCGCAGGTTGGTCGGGTGTTTCCCATTCACGCTCACGGCGCCGCGCACTGGCGCTGCTGGCATCTTCCATCGCTTGGCTGGCGCCGCTGCCCGGTGTCGCGCAGGACAAGGGCAAGCCGATCCGCATCGGCGTGCCGACCTCGGTGCAGCTGCAGGTCGGGCGCGACACGCTGACCGCGGTGAAGATGGCGGTCGACGAGGTCAACCGGCAGGGCGGCGTGCTCGGCCGCAAGCTCGAGTTCGTCAGCGCTGACGAGACCGAGAACCCCGAGACCGGCATCAGCGCAATCAAGAAGCTGGTCGCCGACGAAAAGGCCGACGTGCTGATCGGCGGCTACACCAGCGGCGTCACGCTCGCGCAGCTGCCGCACATCGCTGCGGCCAGGACCATCTACCTCGGCGTCGGCGCCGCGTCGCCGAGCATCACCGCCAAGGTGAAGAACGACTACGACAACTACAAGTACATCTTCCGCGTTGGTCCGATCAATGCGATCCATCAGGCGCGCGCGCTGGTCGACTACATCTCCGGCTTCGTGATGGGCGAGCTCGGCTACAAGAAGATCGCGATCGTCGGCGAGAACGCGAAATGGGTGCAGGACCTGATACCGGTGCTGAAAAAGGGCGCGACCGAGGCCGGCGCCGACATCCGCATGACCGAGCTGTTCGACACGCAGACCTCCGACTTCTCGCCGCTGCTGGCGAAGGTCAAGGCCAGCGGCGCGCAGTACATGGTCGTCGCGCTGTCGCACGGCTCCAGCGACGTGCTGGCCAAGCAGTGGCATGACGCGCAGGTGCCGATTCCCTACGGCGGCATCGACGTGAAGAGCCAGGACGGCGATTTCTTCAATCGCATCGGCGGCAAGTGCATCTCCGAGGTCGCGGTGAACTTCGCGGTGCGCGCGCCGATCACCAAAAAGACCGTGCCCTTCTTCGATAATTTCAAGAAGAGCTCGCCGAACTACCCGGTCTATACCGCGATCTATGCGTACGACGCGGTGCTGCTGTACGCGGACGCGGTGCGCCGCGCCGGCAGCATGGACACCGAGAAGATCATCAGGGAGCTGGAGAAGACGAAGCACGAGGGCGTGGCCGGCGAGATCACCTTCGACGCCAGCCATGACGTCGAAGTCGGCAAAGGCAAGAACAACCTGATCTTCGTGCAATGGCAGGGCAAGGGCGAGCGCGTGGTGCTGTACCCGAAGGAGCTGCGCACCGGGAGTTTCATGCTGCCGCCGTGGATGAAGAAGTAAGCCGCGCGTGGAGATCCTGATCTACGGCGCGGTCACCAGCGCCATCTACGCGATGCTCGCGGTGGGCTTCACGCTGATCTTCGGCGTGGCGCGCGTGCTGAACCTCGCGCACGGCTCGTTCTATGCGCTGGGCGCGTACGGCGCCTATGTGCTGACCGCGATCGCCGGCCTGCCGCTGTGGCTGGCCGCGCTGCTGGCGATCGCTGCCGTCGCGCTGTTCGGCGTGGTCGTCGAAAAGGTGCTGATCCGGCCGCTGCGCCATTCGCAGCTCGGGGTGCTGATGATCACGCTGGCGATCTCGCTGGTGGTCGAGCAGGCGCTGTTCCTCACGTTCGGCTCGGAATACCGCAACGTGCCGGCCTTCGTCGATGCGAAAGTGAGCATCGGCGGCGTCGACGTCGCCGGACAGCGGCTGCTGACGCTGGCCGTGGCCGCCGCCGCGATCGGCGCGCTCTACCTGTTCATCCAGCGCACCCGGCTCGGCAGCGCGATCCTCGCGATCTCGCAGGATGCGCAGGCCGCGAAATACATGGGCATACCGAGCGACCGCATCTTTTCGCTGGTGATGGCGATCTCGGCGGCGCTGGCGGCGCTGGCCGGCATCCTCGCCGGACCCTTCCTGTCGGTGCAGCCGTCGATGCACCTGCTGCCGATTGTGAAGGCGTTCGCGATCGTGGTGGTCGGCGGGCTCGGCTCCATCCCCGGCAGCATCCTCGCGGCCTTCATGCTTGGCTATGCCGAAACCATCGTCGCCTACGAGATTTCCACCAGCTGGACCGAAATCGTGTCGGTGCTGGCAACGCTGCTGACGCTGGTGTTCCGGCCGGCGGGCCTGTTCGGCAGAAGGGCGGCCTTCTGATGGCGGGCTTCCGGAGACTCGACAAGGCCAGCGGCGTCACCGGCGTCGCCATGCTGGCGTTGCTGGCGGCACTGCCGCTGGTGTTTCCCGGCCATTACCTGATCGGCGTGCTGACCGTCGCGGCCATCTACGGCATCTGGGCCGTCAGCTGGGACTTCATGTCCGGCCTGACCGGCCGCGAGAATTTCGGCCATTCGCTGTTCATTGGCGTGGGCGCGTATGCGGCCGGCTTCCTGAACGTGCAGATGGGACTGGGGCCGTGGTGGAGCCTGCCGGCCGGCATGCTGGCGGCGATGGCCTTCGGGCTGCTGCTCGGCTTCCCGACGCTGCGCCTGCGCGGGCCGTACTTCGCGCTGGCGATGCTGTCGGCCGCGGTCATCATGCAGCGGCTGATGCTGATCTTCTGGGAATACAGCGGCGGCGAGGAGGGGCTGCAGGACATCGCGCCTTTGATCCGCGACCCGCTGCACTACTACTGGTTCGTGCTCGTGCTGCTCGGCGTGACCACGGCGCTGCTGGCCTGGCTGGCGCGCTCCCGCTGGGGGCTGATCCTGCGCGCGATCAAGGGAGACGAGGCGACCTGCCTGGCGGCCGGCCTGCCGATCACGACCTACAAGATCGTCTCGCTGGTGATCAGCGCGGCCTTTGCCGGCCTCGGCGGCG
>JACCEB010756784.1_pt1 | contig 18522 bp, 5 predicted proteins | sample 7454761 | NCBI WGS metagenome assembly JACCEB01 (sample SAMN15323454, study PRJNA562643) | freshwater metagenome | isolation source: river surface water | place: USA:Blue River Watershed | collected 2017-08-18 | reverse complement strand
CACAGATTTGTGGCGTTTACTGCAGACAACATAGCTAAATAATATTCAGTCCTTACACCAAGCCCAATTTCTAGTTCAAACTTCATCATTTAGCTCAATTTCTAGTACAAACCTAACTTCACCACTATCCTGATAGTCGAGGGTTCTATGGAAGGTATACACAAACGCAACCTTCGCTCGTTATCTGCCGCATGTTTAATTTCATTAATTGTCTTATTAAGCGGCTGTGATCAAGCCACTCCAACCGCCTTAGAATCCACGTTAGTCAGTGTCATTACTCTAAAGCAAGAAACGGCTCAAATATCGACTGAGTTACCCGGCCGTGTCTCAGCTGTCAAAGATGCGCAAATCAGAGCACGCGTCACAGGCATTGTCGAAAAAATCGTATTCAAACAAGGCGCAAACGTCAGCTCTGGAGAGTTGCTCTTCAAAATAGATCCTGCACTGTATCAAGCTGCTTACGATCAGGCCGCAGCCAATCTTAAAAAAGCACAAGCTGACGCATTCGCCTTGAATGCCCTGGCAAAACGCTACAAACCATTAGTCGAAGCCAATGCTGTCAGCAAACAGGAGTACGACAATGCTGTAGCGAATGACCGACAGTCACAGGCTACGGTAGCCGCAGCAAAAGCTGCGCTTGCAACCGCGGCAATCAATCTAAACTTCACACAGGTGACTTCACCAATCTCGGGCAGGATCGGAAAAGCACTTGTCACTGAAGGCGCTCTTGTCGATGCAGTATCAGCCACGCAGATGGCTGTCGTTCAGCAAATCAATCCCGTTTATGTCGACGTCAATCAATCGTTGACCGAGCTCTCAAAACTACGCGGCATGTTCAACGACGGAACACTGGAAAAAGTAAGTGAAACTGCCGCTCGCGTCGAAATTTTGATGGAGGACGGATCCGTTTACCCAAAAACAGGCAAACTACTTTTCACAGGCATCACAGTCAATGAAGGGACTGGTCAAGTCACCATGAGAGCCGAAATCGAAAATCCGGATGAAATCCTCTTGCCAGGCATGTTTGTCCGCGTGAGGATTGTTCAAGGCGTAAACAAGCAAGCTATTTTGATACCGCCCCAAGCTTTACAACGCGGAACTGATGGGAAAAGCTACGTCTTGACTGTCGTAGATGGCAGAATTGTGACGAATTATGTGGAAGTCGGCCCAACCTATCAGGGGAAAACCATCATCACAAAGGGCCTGACGCCTGGCGCTCAGCTGGTAGTCGAGGGTTTCCAAAAAATCAGGCAAGGAAGCGCGGTGAAGGCGACTGAATGGAATAAAAAACCATAACAGTGATCCAATCGTCTAATCCAACCTAACCAGGTTTGCACATGCCTCATTTTTTTATTGAACGTCCGATTTTTGCCTGGGTGATTTCGATTCTCATTGTTGCAATCGGTGTTTTCACCGTGAGCAAAATGCCAGTCACGCAGTATCCAAACGTTGCCCCTCCCACAATTACGATTACCACTGCTTACCCTGGCGCTTCGCCTACTGAAGTCGCTGACTCCGTCACCAGTTTGATTGAAAACGAATTAAATGGCGCGAAAGGACTGCTTTATTACTCGTCGACGAGTGATGCGAATGGCGGATCAACAACCACCGTTACATTCGCACCAGGTACTAACATCGATCTCGCGCAAGTTGATGTTCAAAATAGAGTCTCTAATATTGCAGCACAGTTGCCAACCGCAGTAACTTCCCAGGGTGTTAAGTTTGCACAATCAGGAACAGGATTCCTGCTGATCGGAACATTGACTTCCACAGATGGCTCTATGACAGAGACACAACTGGCTGATTATGTTGTTCGCGAGATTCAAAATAATCTGGTGCGTGTCTCCGGAGTAGCCAGCGTTCAGCTTTTTGCAGCACCAAGTGCCATGCGCATCTGGATCGATCCGGAAAAACTGGTTGGCCTAAATCTTACCCCTGCTGATGTCAGTAATGCGCTTCGTCAACAAAATATTTTGATCACAGCTGGAACAATCGGTGCACCGCCTAACCCAACAAATGAGCGCACCGCAACTATGGCGCTGGTCAATGGTCAGCTCAAAACAATCGAAGATTTTGCAGGAGTCATTATCCGAGCCAATAAAGATGGCTCCTCAGTCAAACTAAGCGATGTCGCTCGGATCGAGGTTGGCGCTGATAACTATCAATTCAGCGCTCGACTCGATGGACAGCCAACGGCTGCTTTTGCAGTTTCCTTGACGTCGACAGCCAATGCACTGGAAACAGCGCAAGGTGTCAAGGATCAGCTTAATCAATTAGCTAAAACCTTTCCCGCTAATGTGAAGTACTCCATACCATACGATACTTCGCCCTATATCTCACTTTCAATCGGCCAAGTCCTTCAATCGCTGGCTGAGGCGATGTTTCTTGTATTTGTAGTGATGTTTCTTTTCCTGCAAAATCTTCGATACACGATCATTCCTGCGATTGTCGTACCAGTTGCCATGCTTGGTACATTCGCAGTCATGAATGCCTTTGGTATGTCAATCAATGTACTGACACTCTTCGCCATGGTTCTGGCAATCGGCATTCTCGTCGATGATGCGATTGTTGTAGTAGAAGCAGTTGAGCATCTGATGGAGTCCGAAAATCTATCGCCCAAAGAAGCCACTCTCAAGGCAATGCCTCAAATTTCAGGTGCTATTTTGGGAGTCACGGTCGTACTTTCAGTGGTATTCATTCCACTCGCCTTCATGAGTGGATCAGTAGGCGTAATTTATCAACAGTTCGCCGTCGCCATGGCGATTTCCATTGTCTTTTCTGGGTTTCTCGCGCTTAGTTTCACGCCTGCTCTTTGCGCAACTGTTCTGAAACGTTCTGTTAAACAACGCTCAGATAAAGGTTTTTTCGGAAAATTCAACTTTTATTTTAAAAAAACAACTGATCAATACGAAGATAATTTAAATAATTGGCTGAAACGCACAGGCCGTGTCATGCTGGTTTATGTCCTTCTTGTTGGTGTCATGAGTTGGTTGTTCTTTCGCATGCCAACAAGTTTTCTTCCGCAAGAAGATCAAGGATATCTCGTCACTAATATTGAATTACCAACCAATGCGTCCTCGACTCGAACACTTGAAGTGATTCAAGAGGTTGAAAAATACTTTCTCGCAAATCCCAACGTTCAAACTATTTTGTCTATCCAAGGCTTTAGTTTCAATAGCCAAGGTCTCAATTCAGCGATCGCATTTGTGACACTCAAAGACTTCAGTGTTCGGAAAAATGCAGATCAATCTGCTAGCAGCATCGCAAACAATGCGATGGCTTATTTAATGTCTTCGATACCAGATGCTTTGGTCATGGCGATTGTTCCACCGGCCATATCAGGATTGGGAACTTCGAGCGGATTTGACTTTCGACTTCAGGATAGAGGATCACAAGGCTTTACAGCACTGATGGCTGCGGGTCAGGAACTCGTTGCAGCAACGTTGAAAAATCCAATGCTATCGCAAGTTTATTTAACTGTTTTAGGCACAGGTCCACAACTGAGTCTAAAAATTGACCGTATTAAAGCTGCGGCACTTGGTGTAGATTTTGCTGATGCTGCCTCCATCATTTCTGCGGCTATTGGTAGTGAATACATTGGTAAATTTCCAAATTTAGGTCGTATGCAAAACATCTGGATTCAAGCCGATGCGCCGTTCCGGATGAATGTTGAAGATATCCTGAAACTGCAGACGCGTAACTCGTTTGGAGAACTAGTACCACTTTCTAGTTTTGTCACTGCCAATTGGATCAACGGTCCGACACAGATTTCAAGATTCAACAGTTTTACATCACTCAGCATCAGCGGAGAGGCCGCAGCAGGCTATTCCAGTGGACAGGCGATGAATGCGATGGAGACATTGGCCTCTAAACTCCCGCCCGGTTTTGGCTACGAGTGGGCTGGAGCCTCGTACCAGGAAAAACTAGCTGGTAACCAATCAACAATTTTGATGGTTATGGCGATGTTGACTGTATTTCTTGTATTGTCGGCCCTCTATGAAAGCTGGGTGATTCCAACTGCTGTCATGATGATCGTTCCACTAGGTATGCTTGGTGCGGTCGGACTGGTGACTATTTTCGGCTTGAATAACGACGTCTACTTCACTGTTGGCATGGTGACAGTGATCGGATTATCTTCAAAGAATGCAATCTTAATTATTGAATATGCAAAAGAAAGCTATGACCAAGGAATGGGATTAATCGAATCAGCCACTCACGCTGCGAAACAGAGATTTCGTCCCATATTGATGACTTCCTTTGCATTTATCTTGGGAGTTGTTCCTTTAACTCTGGCAACGGGTGCCGGTGCTGCGAGCCAAAAAGCAGTTGGTCTCGGCGTCATGGGAGGAATGTTGGCGGCCACGCCTTTTGCTATTTTTTTCGTACCTGTCTTTTTTATTGTTGTGCTCAAGTTCTTCAAGGTGGAACCTAAACTGATTAAGAGCCCTCCGCCCTCAACCAAGAGTCAAAAGGCGGCTGAATGAGGAACAATTCTTGCCTTGTAAGCATGCAGATTAGTTTTGTGCTCTTTCTCGCAATAGTACTGACTGGCTGCTCTTTCATTCCTGAATATCAGAGACCAGCTCTGCCTGTTAACACACAATGGCCTGATCTGCCTAAACTGAATTTTGACTCCAGTACCGACTTAGTCAAACTTGGTAATCAGCGAGCCGAGGAAGTGTCCTCTAGCAAGGAAACAGCTGCAGACTTGGGATGGGAACATTTTTTCCGTGATGAAAGATTGCGGGCACTGATCAAACTTGGTCTCGATTCCAACAGAGATTTGCGTATTGCGATGAGTCGGATAGAACAAGCAAGATCTCAGTACGGCGCGCAAGTGGGTCAACAATTTCCAAATGTCGCCTTGTCACTCTCAGATACGACAACTCGCCTGCCGAACGGTATGAGACTACCCGGGACGGATGCAGTGACAAGTAACTACTTAGGAGGCGCGAGTCTAGTTAGTTTTCAATTAGATCTATTTGGTCAACTACGTAGTCTGTCTGAAGCCGCTTTTCAAACTTACCTTTCATCTGTTGAAGCAGAGCGTAACGTCAGAATCACATTAATTACCGATATTGCTCAGGCATATTTCTATGTCCGAATGACTGAGTTGACACTGGCGCTCATCGATCAAACGCTCAAGTCACGCCAGGATGCCTACTCTATCGTTCAAAAAAGATTTCAAGGCGGTATCGCAACAGAAATTGAAGTCACTCAAGCACGCAGCCTACTTGATGCAGCCGCCGCAAACCTCGCCTTGTACGTCCGTCAGAAAAATCTTGCTCAAAACGCACTTGTTTTGCTGGTGGGACAACCTCTTCCTGAAAATCTTCCTGCCGCTGCTCCATTTACACGAGAATCAATTGTCGGAAATATTCCAGCGGGTTTGCCCTCCGACTTGCTGTCACGCAGACCGGATATTCGTCAAGCAGAGAGGAATTTACTGGCAGCTAACGCGAATATCGGTGCAGCCCGAGCTGCATTTTTCCCAAACATTTCGCTTACAGGCCTACTCGGGACAAACAGCACAAGCTTAAGCGGACTTTTTCAATCAGGGGCGTATTACTGGAGCCTCGCACCAAATTTGAACCTTCCGATATTTAACGGTGGCACCCTATTAGCCAACTTGGATCTGGCCAAAGCCGCGAATAAAGAATCGCTTAATCAATATGAAAAATCAATCCAGACTGCATTTAAAGAAGTATCAGACGCGCTAGCGGGAGAAGCAACTTATGGTGTTGAAATCCAAGCAACACTCGCACGTCAGGAAACCACCAAAAAAACTCTTGAATTATCCATGATGCGCTACAGGACTGGTATTGATAATTTTCTGCAACCTCAAATCGCGCAGATTGATTACTTTAACGCCCAGCTTGCATTGATACAGCTTCGATATAACGCACTTTCAAACCGCATTAGCCTCTACAAGGCGTTGGGAGGAGGATGGAAATAATTGAACTCGTGATAATGACCAATTCTGACATTTCCAGCATTTTAATTGACCAGTACTAAACCAGGTTTTATAAAGAAAGGTTGTGCTGGAAAATCGATCAGCAACTTTTATATATGGAAATAACATGGCATCCCTTTTCATTGGGAAAGAATCGTTAGTAAAAATTATCAATTTGGTTGGTATCGATGTATTCATGGACGCGCTCATCCATGAACTGACACTTGCTTTGAACCATCATGATAAAAATCAGACCCAAGTCATGGTTCGAAACGGATTCGTCTATCCTGAACCAAACGTTGGTGTACTCGAATGGATGCCTGTCATGCACTCGGATGGCGATATCCTAGTCAAACTCGTAGCCTACAATCCCTCTAATCCGGAACGGCATGCATTACCGACCATCATGTCAACGATGGCTCTGTTTGGGTCGGAAAACGGAATGCTCAAAGTACTGACCGATGGTCTATTCCTGACTGCGGTCAGAACTGGAGCCAGCTCTGCCATTGCCAGCCGCATCTTAGCGAATCCTGATAGCCGCACGGTTGGACTCGTCGGAGGGGGTGCACAAGCCATCACACAATTACATGCGCTTTCCAGAGTGTTTAAACTTGAACGCGCCTTAGTCTATGACACAGATCCGGAAAGCGCGGCATCTTTTATCAAGCGCGCCTCCTTTATTCCAGTGCAAGTCGAGTCGACCTCGCTTGAAGAGCTTGAAATACATTCAGACATTATTTGTACGGCGACGACTGTCGCTCCCGGCGAGGGTCCGGTCATTCGAGGTCATAAACTCAAACAGAATGTTCACATTAACGCAGTTGGATCGGATCTACCCGGCAAAACAGAACTGCCCTTGCATGTCCTACAAAACAGTTTCATATGTCCTGACTTTCCTGAACAAGCAATATATGAGGGAGAATGCCAGCAACTGCCTTCGGACACAGTGATGGGGCCCTCCTTTTTTGAACTTGTTCAAAACCAGTCCTCATATATCGCCCAGCAATCACGCTCGACCGTGTTCGACTCAACAGGTTTCGCTCTGGAGGATCTAGTCGCAGTTCGACTCTTGAGAAAATTCGCATTGGAACATGGCATTGGGGAAATCGTGCAAGTCGAGGCGCTTCCGCCCGATCCTAAAAATCCATACAGTTGTTTAACGCTTGTTCCAGCTCTTTCTCTCATCTAAAGAACATGACAACAGTCGTCGCCCTGACACCGCCACAACAAAGAATGTGGTTTCTTGAACAGCTTGAACCACAACGTCCAAGTGCCAACCTGTTCAACGGATTCCGAATTTCTGGTTTCATTGACACTGAAAAATGGAATAAGGCGATCAATCAAGTTATTCAACGGAGCCAGATTCTTCGCAGCAGATTTATCCAGTTTAGCGATGACCAGGCAGGTTGCGAAGTGGTTGCCGCGATCGAGCCCTTCCGTATTCAAGTGGAATCTCTTTGGGGTCAAAACAGGCAGGAGAAAGAAAGCGAGTGGACCCGGCTCATACCCGAAATCGCTCAGCGGCCATTTGACTTAAGCAATCCGCCGTTGTTCAGAATGCACCTTGGACAAATCGACAAAGATGAATATGTTTTATTTTTAGTGATGCATCACATCATTTCTGACGGAGATATGACGGCTGAAAGTTTAATGCATCAAATCATTCGCTTGCTCGACTCATCATGTGAGACGGACGGTTCAGAAAGTATTACAGAGCCAATTGATATCGTGAGCGATATTGAATTTTGGAAGGACTACCTCGATGATGTGCCTCAAAGCATCAGTCTCCCCCGCTTCGCGCAAGGCAATTCGACACAAAGCGCTTGTTCCATCAACATCCCTCTCTATTTAACCAGTCGCATCAGAAAACTGGCGCAAGACCATCAAATTCAGTTATTTGATGTTTTATTTGCAGTCTACGGCATATTACTCAAAACACATTCCGCCCAAGAGAGCATTTTGATCGCCTGGCCTGATCCTGGACGAGACGCTGCAAACAAGCGGATTGGTTATTTTGGGCAACCTCTCCCGATCAAATTCTGTGCCCCTACAGGAAAAACTTTTCTGGATATCATTCAGGAATCGCGGGAAACTTTCCAAGCCGCACTTAAACATCGCGCGACACCGTTTGCCGACATTGTGAGCGAGGTTGCAAAAGTTCGTAATTCTAGAATGCCGTTATTTCAAACAATGTTTGATTTACAGCCCGCGATCGCGCCGATTGAACAAACGAATCTGAAGATATCACCTGTCTGGTGGGATACAAAAATTAGCGAATACGAATGGGCGATGTTTTTATTCGAGGATGCCAGAGGCGAAATTTCTGGACGAATCGAATATCAACCGCACCTCCATGACGATGACATGATGAGGTTAGTCGCCAAGCGTTACTTACTGACTCTTGAAGCCCTGGTCAGTGATCCTCACACGACTGCCCATACCCCGCTGACTGATCAAGATCGTGAAACACTTCATCGTTATGGGCGCGGAATAGAATTGAGCATTCCTGATGGATGCTCGCACGATTGGTTCGAGAGACAAGTTCGATTGAGTCCTGATGCAATCGCGATTGAATTCAAAGGTGAAAAGAAAACATATCGTGAACTGAACGAAACAGCTAACAAGATGGCACGTTGTCTTCGACGAAAGGGAGTTCAATCCGGCGCGATTATCGGATTATTTCTGGAAAGATCCATCCTCACAGTTGAAGCACTGATTTCCATTTGGAAAGCGGGCGGCGCATTTTTACCTCTTGATCCGGCTTATCCAACCGAGCGTCTTGAGTTCATGCTCAAGGATAGTCAAGCCTCTCTCATTCTGACTCAGCCTGATTTGGTGAACAGACTTAAAACACCTGAAAACTGCCAGATTCTGTACTCTAATGATTTGATGCGTGAGTCGCACACAGAGAATGAGGACAACCTCTGCGTTCCAGTGAGTCAAGACCAGATCAACTATTTGATTTACACATCTGGTTCGACGGGCGTTCCAAAAGGCATTGCGATGGTTCATCGCTGCCTAGTCAACATCATCGCTTGGCAACTACACACCTCATCGATGCGTAGCGAACTCAGAACGCTTCAATTCGCCTCGCTGAACTTTGACATCGCTTTCCAGGAAATGTTCACAACTTGGTGCGCCGGAGGAACATTGATTCTTCTGGATGAGTCCACCCGTCGCGACTCAACCGCCTTGCTTGATTATCTTGATGAGCAGCGGATTAATAGACTCTTTTTACCATTTGTCGCGCTCCAACAGCTCGCGCTATCTGCCCAAGGCAAACCGACCCTTGATTTGTCGCTGCGGGAGGTCTTGACCGCGGGAGAGCAATTACGCAGCACACCTGCTCTCAAGGAAATGTTTGACCGATTACCTGGATGCTCACTGCAAAATCAGTACGGTCCTTCCGAAGCCCATGTGATCACGAGTTTGACTCTACCCGCCAAGACATCTGAATGGCCAGCACTCCCTGCGGTGGGACATCCCCTATCCAACACTGAGATTATCCTGGTCGATAGTCAAATGAATCAAGTCCCGCCTGGCGCTCCCGGAGAAGTGTTGACAGGAGGAGCCGGTCTGGCGAGAGGATATCTAAACCGTCCGGAACAAACAGCAGTCAGCTTCATTACGAATCCCTTTTCCTCCGAAGTCGGCGCTCGACTTTACCGAACGGGTGACCTTGCAAGATTTCTACCAAACGGAGCTCTCGAATTTTTACGACGTGTTGACCATCAGGTGAAAGTCAGAGGATTTCGAATTGATCTTGGCGAAATCGAGGCAAAATTAAGTCAACACTCGCTGGTGCGCGAGACAGTTGTTGTTGTTCGTGGAGAGGCTGCTTCTGCCCAACTTGTGGCCTACGCAGTTCCTAAGGTGGGCGCAGAAAACAACAAGTCGATGGAATACTCACAAGTCAATGATTGGCAAACTTTATGGGAGAGTACCTATCAAAGCAGCCAAGATTCAGAATTTAACTTGGCTGGCTGGAATAGCAGTTACACGGGCGAGGCAATTCCAGACGAGGAAATGAGGGAATGGCGCGATCAAACCGTATCGCGGATACTGTCTCTCAAGCCTGACCGTGTTCTTGAAATTGGTTGCGGCTCCGGCTTGCTTCTATCCAGAGTCGCTCCACATTGCAGTTTCTATGCAGCCAGTGACTTTTCAAGTGCGATTATCGATCAACTTCAAGAACGTATCCGGCTCAATGCCCAGCTCAGTCACAAAGTTAAGTTGCATCAAAGTGAAGCACTCGATACCAGCATGTGGCAAGACGCTTCGTTTGACACAGTCATCATTAACTCTGTTTTTCAGCTTTTCCCGAGCGCGGACTATGCCAGAAAAGTCATCGACAATGCACTGCGCATGCTTTCTCCAGGGGGAAGGATTTTCATCGGCGATGTTCAAAATTTTGAATTGCTCGATGCATATCATGCAAGTGTTCAATTACACCGTCATTCAAAAGAGATTTTTTCATCTGTTAGAAAAGCTTGGAACAAGGCTGTCGCGAATGAAGATCAATTGATGATTGCGCCAGATTTTTTTCTACAAATCAAAAATCAGACGCCACAAATCACACGGGTTTCAGTGAATTTAAAACGAGGTCACTACTCGAATGAACTGAATAAATTTCGTTATGACGTAGTTCTCCATGCCGATAGGAAACAATCCAAAAGCACGTGTGGAAATACCATGATTCTTGAATTCCAAGGTCAGATTTCCAGAGAAATGATTGGTCAGATCTTGATGGGCAACACGGTGCAAGCTGTATCCATCAAAAACATCCCGAACGCACGCCTTCAGTCAGATATTTTTGGCTTATCCTGCTTGAAAAACGAAAGCATCGAACATATGCGCGTGAGCGATGTATTGGATGACGACAGTATTGATGGCGTTGATCCGCAAGCATGCTGGGATATTGCTGAAAAGCTTGGCGCATTTTGCCACGTTACATGGTCGGATCATCCGGGCTACTTCGATGCATGGTGGTCTTTTGACAGTGATTTCTGCCCCGAAACAACGCTCCCGACCAATCCAAAACGCTCAATTGCGAATGATCCCTTGCGTGAGACACGGCGTCGCAAAATGGTTGAAGTATTACTGGAATATTTGAAAACAGGGCTGCCAGAATACATGGTTCCCAGTCATCTCATCATTCTTGACGCGCTTCCGGTAAAAACCAGTGGAAAAGTGGATTTCAATGCCCTGCCGTCTCCCGATTCGAACCAGTCGCATCACTGGAAAAAACCCGAGACAGAGACTGAAAGAAAACTGGCGCGCCTATGGGAAGAGACACTTGGCATATCCGATGCCGGGATCGATGATGACTTTTTCACCATGGGAGGTCACTCCTTGCTTGCTGTTCAACTGATTTATCGCATACGCCAACACTTCTCTGTTGAAATCGCTCTGGTACAACTTTTTGAAGCGCGAACAATTCGAAAGCTTGCGATTCGTGTCGATGAATTATTGAGTCCCAGATTAACCGAAATGGAAGAAGGTTTCTTGTGATCATCGATCAATTCCTACAAGAACTTAAGACACTAGGCATTGAGCTTTTTTTGCATGAAAACGGCAAGGATTTAGGGTTTCGGGCAAAACAAGGTGTCATGAATGATCAGATCAAAGCTCGAATCTCTGATCTGAAGTCTGATATTGTTGAGCGCCTAAAGCATCGAGAAAAAAATCAACAAATTGTCCGTTCACCAGAAAAAGAAAGATTTCCTCTTTCTGCTGCTCAAAAAAGACTGTGGTTGCAGGAGCAATTCCATGGGGTACCCAACAACCTTGCAGGTGCAATTCGCTTAAAAGGAAAGCTTGATATAGCTGCCTTGAAACAGTCATTCTCGGGCATTGTCCAAAGACACGATGTATTTCGGACTCGTTTCAATCACGATTCAGACTGGACGCCATATCAAGAAATCGACAACAGTCAATCTTTTGAATTCGCTCAAGAAGACTTCTCACAAAATATCGATCCCTTCAAATCCGCACATCAACGGGTGATCCAGCTTGCATCACTAAAATTTGATCTGAAACAACCATTGCACCTGCGCACGACGCTTTTCAAAATTGGTTTGGATGATCATATTTTGTTCGTGAATATGCCTCACATCGTGGCGGACGGGGTGAGTTTGCAACTTTTTGGCAAAGAGCTCGGACTGGGTTATCAGGGCACAAAGATACCAGAGCCTCCTGTCAGATATGTCGACTATGCAGAATGGGAATCCATCCAGCCCCAGGACGCGTCAGCGTTAGAGTATTGGCGCAAGCAACTCAATGAGGCGCCTGTTGTGACGTTGGAGACAGATCAATCTGAAAACGAACATCGTCTCTATGAGTCCTCCGACTGCACGCTGAAAATACTGAATGCTGAAGAGGCGGAATATCTCAAACGTTTCGGTTCACAACGTGGTGCGACGCCCTTTATGACCCTGTTTGCCGCTTTTGCTTTGACGCTTTGGAGAGCTTCGGGTGAAGCGGATGTCACCGTTGCCACAGCAATCAACAGTCGTCCAAAACAAGAACTTCAAGGGCTGATCGGTTTTTTTCTCAATATCATCGCTCTTCGAGTCCGTATCGATCAAAGCCGAAAATTTGATGATCTGGTTGAATCGGTTCGCCAAGTATGCCTGGAGGCCTATCAACACCAGTCCCTACCTTTTGAACAACTCGTAGAAGAGCTTCAACCTGAACGGATTGAATCGCGCAATCCACTGGCGCGAATCGCCTTTGCGGTGGGCGACACCCCTTGGATGCCGGGACATACTCTCGTTCTACCAGGAATTGAAATCACACCTGTTGAAATCGAGCGGGGCATGCTCGATTTTGATATGCACCTTTGGATCGCGGATCTCGAGGATGGCATGCATGCAAGATTGGAATTCAGGCGTGACCTCTATTCTCGAGACGCTGCAATCAGCTTTCTTGAAAGATTCAAAATCATACTTCGCCAATTAGTCGCGAAAATTGACCGTCCCCTCAGGGAATGTGACGGTTTGAAGGAGGAGGAACGTAATCTTCTATTGCATTCACTTTCTGGTCAGCCGTCCTCGCCCTCAAGATATAGAACTGTCAATGAAGCATTCAGGCAGGCAGTCGATCAATTCCCCTCTAACACCGCATTGAATTACGATGGCGATCATCTCGACTACAACCGATTAAATCTTTTAAGCGACCGACTGGCTTGTGCATTATTAGATACAGGCATTCAGACGGGTGAGATCGTTGCCCTTCACCTGCCGACAGGCATCGCCATGACTGTTGCAATGGTGGCAATACTAAAAGCAGGTGCTGCATATCTTCCACTTGAAGTAGGCGCTCCGATCGATCGACTGAAATTCATGCTTCAAGACAGTGAAGCGAGACTTTTACTCACACACGAATCCACAATTCTCGATTCGAATATCTCGCAACCAATTATCTATCTCAATAAAAACGGATGGGTGGATGGTGATTTCACTCAGCCTAAAATCTGGCCATTGGTATCGCCTGAAGCTCTAGCCTATGTGATGTACACATCGGGATCGACTGGAACTCCCAAGGGTGTCCGGGTGACGCATCAAGCAATCTGTCGCCTGGTGCTGGATACCAATTATGTTCAGATTCAGGAATCTGACCGGATTGGACAAGTCGCGAACAGCGCTTTTGATGCCTTTACGTTTGAAATTTGGGGAGCGCTTTTGAATGGCGCGAGCGTCATGGGCATAGAACGTGACACTACGCTGAATGCGCAGGCGCTTGCAGAGGAGCTTGTGCAAAAGAAAGTCAATATTTTATTTGTCACGACAGCTTTATTCAATGTATTGGTACGAACCTCCCCAGATTCGCTGAGAGACCTTCGATACCTGCTATTTGGTGGTGAACAATCAGATATAGGTTTGGTCAAAGAGTACCTCAAGAGTGCTCAACCTGAACATTTGCTCCACGTATATGGTCCCACGGAAAATACAACCTTTTCGACCTTCTACCCTGTCAAAATTATCAGGGAACACGCCACCCTTTTGCCAATCGGAAAGCCGATTCACGGAACAAGCATATTTGTTCTTTCACAAGATCAGGCATTGACAATTCCTGGAGTCGTTGGAGAATTATATTTAGGTGGAGATGGACTTTCTGAAGGATATCTCAAGCGCCCAGAACTCAATACTGAGCGTTTTATAACTCACCCCTTTATGAAAGGTGAACGCCTGTATCGAACGGGGGATCGGGTCAGGCTGAACCTGGAAGGGGAGCTTGAATTTGTCGGCCGAATTGATAATCAGATCAAGCTTCGCGGATTTAGGATTGAACTCGGTGAAATTGAAGCGAAAATACTCGAGATACCTGGAGTCACAGCGGCCTTAACGCTATTTAACCGCAAACTGACTCAATCAAAGATCGTCGCCTATGTCGAAACGACACTGTCCCATCACGATATCAGATTTAATCTCGAAAAAAATCTTCCACAATACATGATCCCAGCGGTCATCATTTGCCTACCTCTTCTTCCTATTAACAGAAATGGAAAAATTGACCGATCAAAATTACCTGATATAGATTCCAAGGTTCAACATTCCATCATATTCCCACGGAATAAGATTGAAGAGACACTGGTCGAAATTTGGCGTGAGGTGATTGAATGCAATGAAGTAAGTATTGAAGACAATTTTTTTGATATAGGTGGGCATTCACTTCTCGCCACCAGAGTGGTTGCCAGAGTCTCAAATTATTTCGGACTCCCGCTAGAACTACGTTCAATTTTTGAGTATCCAAGTGTTGAAAAATATGCTGCCTGGCTGAAGGATAAAATCAGTCACGACAATAATCATGATGTCGAAAAAATTACTCTTTGTGATAGAGACTCAACTTTATTACTCTCCTCTGCGCAAGAAAGGCTTTGGTTTCTCGACCAGATGAATCCGGGATCGCCTGCATACAACATTAGTTATGCATTGCGTTTCAAGGGTCCTTTGAAAACTGATGTCCTAAAAAAAGCGCTGAATGGCTTGATTGAACGACACGAAAGTTTACGGACTTTTTTTATCAACGCGCAAGGACAGCCATTACAGAAAATCATTCACAGCATCGATCTTGAATTAACTCAAATTGATTTGAGGAAGGTCGATGAGAAGAATCGGGCCCATGAGCTCGAAGTGCGTAGACTTGCGCAGGCGCTCAAGCCTTTCAAAACTGATGAGGCTCCGCTGATACGAGTCAGTTTGTACCAAATGAAAGAAGAGGATTGGGTATTAGGAATTTGCCTGCATCACATCATCGCTGACGGATGGTCGCTCGGCGTGCTTCGCCGAGATCTAGGAAAAATCTACGATGCGTACCTTTTAAATATTCCGACAGATTTACCAATACTTCCTATCCAGTATGCGGATTATGCGCAATGGGATCGCTCGAAACGCACGGATGTCGAATCGCAACTGGCATACTGGAAATCGCAACTCACTGATCTCACACCTCTGAGATTACCTTGCGACTTTCCAAGACCTGCAACTCCCTCCTTCAAAGGTGCTGCTCAAAGATTTACGATTGATGCAAACACGGCAGATGCGCTCAGAAACCTGTCAAAACAATGGGGCGCAACCCTATACATGACTCTGCTTGCAGCATTTTCGATTTTATTGCAACGATACAGCCGTCAAGACGATTTTGCAGTAGGGAGCCCGATCGCACACAGGAATCATCTTGATGCAGAAAACTTGATCGGTTTTTTTGTCAATACGATAGTGATGCGCTGCAATATGAAAAACGACGCATCCTTTATCGATCATTTGCAACAGATTCGTGAGACAACACTCGCCGGTTATGCCCATCAGGATCTTCCTTTCGAAAGATTAGTCCAAGAACTTGATCCTGAAAGGGATCCGACCGCCAACCCCTTGATACAGGTGATCTTCGCGCTACAAAACGCGCCTGCCAGTCAACAACAATTGCATGATGTCGTGATTGAACCACTTGAATATCTGGTTGCGACAACCCGATTCGATCTCGAGATGCACTTATGGGAAAACGAGCCTGATCTCAATCAGCGTTCTTCCTTGGATGGAATTCTTGTATTCGACACAGCACTTTTTCATTCTGAAACGATGGCGATTTTTTGTCGTTGTTTTGAAACGTTGCTGCAATCTGTATGCTTAAATCCTCAAGAGTCGATTTCAGCACTAAACATCCTTAGCCATGAGGATCATGTTCGCCTGCTTGAGCATGATGAATCAGAATCACCCTATCCTAGGGATCAATCAATCATTCAGCTATTTAGTGAACAAGTCACTTCTCATCCTGACAAAGCCGCTTTGCTTCTGGGCCACCAGCAAATGAGTTACCGTGAGCTTGATTTCAAAAGTTCTCAAATCGCCCGTGCTTTGCTTAATGAAGGAGTGACACATGATTCCGCTGTCATTCTGAAGCTAGAGCCTTCTTTTTCCTTCTTCGTGAGTATGCTCGGCGTACTTAAAGCAGGAGGCTGCTATGTTCCTGTCGACCCTCAAGAGCCACCGACCAGATTCGCCAGCATGGTTGAGAGCCTAGGGCAGACTTTCCTCATTGATCAGACTACGTATTCCAAACTGATGGGATCAAATTCATCAAAAACTACCAATGAATCCATCCTGAGCCATGATCCTGAAAATCTTGCTTATATCCTGTTCACTTCCGGATCGACAGGCCAACCCAAAGGGGTGCGTATTCCTCAGCGCGCTGTCGTACGGTTGGTAAAGAATACAAATTTTCATCCTTTTGGGGCTGATGAGGTCTGGCTGCAAGCGGCGTCCCTTGCTTTTGACGCCTCGACACTTGAAATCTGGGGAGCATTATTGAATGGCGCCACGCTGGCGATCCTTCCGCCCGGCAAAGGGTCTTTTGCAAATATAGGCGCGACAGTACGTCAACATAGTGTGACCTCTCTCTGGTTGACAGCAGGACTCTTCAACGCACTGATCGACACCGAAATCGATGCGCTTAAAAATGTGAAATATTTAATTGCAGGTGGTGATGTACTCAGTGTCAAACACGTTCAAAAAGCCTTACGACACTTTCCAGAACTGACGATCGTCAATGGCTACGGACCGACCGAAAACACAACATTCACTTGTTGTCATGTCATGAAAAAGGCAGTGGTGACTGGACAAGGCATACCAATTGGCAAACCAGTCGCCAATACAAGAGTTTTAATTGTTGATGCAAATTTAAACGTTGTGCCGGACGGTATGCCAGGTGAACTTTTAGCCGGAGGCGATGGCTTGGCTAAAGACTATTTGAATTCGCCGACATTGAACCAGGAACGTTTTATCTTTTATCCTGATCCATCGGGTATCAAAACTCGCTTCTATCGTACGGGTGATTTAGTCCGTCGCAACATGAATGGAGAAATTGAATTCATCGAGCGAATCGATACCCAGGTAAAAATTCGTGGATTCCGTGTAGAAACAGGAGAAATAGAACAAGTACTGCGCGCGCATCCGGAAGTGCAAGACGCGGCAGTACTCGTACAGGGCGAGGGCGAACGCAAGCAGCTTGTTGCATACATCGTACCCACTACTCCTGGGCGTGATCATTCGATCGCAAAACTTGGTGAACAGCAAATTGAAGACTGGGAATCGTTATTTGATGGCTCGCTTTATCAAAATCTGGACGATGGTTTTGATCCGACCTTCAACATAGCTGGATGGAAAAGCAGTTATACCGATCAGGAAATACCTGCAGAGGAAATGAAAGATTGGCTGGATGACTTCATCGGTACGGTCAATCGCCATCCATACCAACACGTATTGGAAATTGGCTGCGGAACCGGCATGATTTTGTTTCGTCTGGCGCCATTTTGCAAAAAATACATCGCAACCGACTTTTCAAAGCAGGCGCTTTCGCACATTCACCGGCATCTTCCTGATCACCACCATGTACAGTTGCTTCAGCGTGAGGCACTTGATTTTCAAGGATTTACTGATCGTCAGTTCGATACGATCATTATTAATTCTGTTGTTCAATACTTTCCAAACATTGACTATTTGAAACAAGTCATCGCTGGCTGTTTACCATTGGTCAAGGATGGTGGTCGTTTGATCATCGGGGACGTTAGAAGCCTACCTCTGCTTCGCGCATTTCACGCCGGTGTCACATTCGCGCATTCTGATGCACATACCAGGCTACGTGAGGCCCGCGCTCAACTAAATCGTGCCATGCTTGAAGAGGACGAACTTGCCGTTTCGCCTGACTTTTTTACCTCACTGAAACTTGATCGCTTGGGTCGTGTGACGTTCAGAATGCAAAAACCTGACAACACCAACGAATTGAGTAAATTCAGGTACACAACCATCATTGAAGTCGGAACATCCGTCAAAGCGATTGACTACTCATTGTTCTCATCCATTTCACCCGATGAAGTGAAAAAGATGATTGAGAAAAATCGTCCTAATCGCTTTGCTTTGCGAGCAATACCAAACCCACGGGTAAGCTTTGAAGTCGGTCTGGTGGATCGATTGGACAATAAGCTTCAAACAGACGTTCATATTCATGAGTTGAAAACTGAAATTGATCTCCAGCAAGATCGCGGAGTTGATCCAAAAGTATGGTGGGATTTG
>JACCEB010023345.1_pt1 | contig 18524 bp, 17 predicted proteins | sample 7454761 | NCBI WGS metagenome assembly JACCEB01 (sample SAMN15323454, study PRJNA562643) | freshwater metagenome | isolation source: river surface water | place: USA:Blue River Watershed | collected 2017-08-18 | reverse complement strand
TTATTTATTTCTTCATAAGATTTATCTAATTCTGAATGAAATATAATTACTTTATTTTTAATATTAATCTCGTATTTTTCAACACGTTCTTTTTCTGTTTGATTAGTATTTTCTATTGATTTTTTAATATTATGATAATTTAATAAAATAATATTAATTTTTTGTATTGTTTGATATATACCATAATTTGTGGTATCTGTTGCATTTCTTCCAACCAAATTTTTCTTTATTTTAAATATTATATTTGTATATTCTATTTTCTGATCACAAAAAATTAAATCATCTTGTAAATAATATGAACTGTTTAGATATATAAGTTTATCATTAATTCTATCTAAACCAAAATTAATTGCATTATTAATATCATTAACAAAAAATTGTCTATAATGTTCACCTTGATTATAATTATCAAAATAACTTGAATATTCTTCAACAGGAGCTTGATCAATTAATTTTTTATCTCTATTAAGAATTTTAAATTTATAAAAACTTTTATTTAATCCTGTTGCCATATCATCAAAAAAAGTTATTGGATATGTAATATTTTTAGTTTTATCAAAAGATTTTATATTACACTTAATACGAGATTTTATCATGTTTATGACATTAGGAGGTAAAATATCCATTGACATATATTCAATAAAAAAATTAATTATATTATCATCAGACTCTTTTATTAAATAATATAATGGATGTCTTAATAATATTTTTTGTCTATCGTTAAGAATTAAATTTATTTTTTTACCAGTAATCAAATTATTATTAAAATTTATTTTATCAATATTGAATATATGATTAAAATTTTCAATTATTCTATTGTTAATTTCATCTAATTTAATACCTTTTTGTTTAATATTTGTTAATATATCATTTAGTAATAATTTTCTATAAGATTCTTCATTAACACCACTTATTTTATAACTATTGAATAATTTTATATACAAAGGATTAGTATAAGGTAAAGCATTTATGTTAATATTTAGATTTTTAAGTTCTTGTATATAAAATTTAATATAATTATCAAATATTTTTTTACCTGTGGTCTTGGTGTCTAGTTCATAAAAGTCATGTATATTATCAATAATGCCTAGTATTATTTTATAATCATTATTCATTTAATATATAATTTACTTTATAATTTTTATTTTCCAAATTAGTTAAATTCGAATCAACTTATGGTAATGTAATTAAGTTAATTATTTTTTATAAAAATTGAAATATTTACTATCTTAAACACTATATTATCAATTAATTATATTCTAATATATAAAAATGGAACAAGCACTTAAGGATACCTTTACCAATTACAGGATTTTAGACTGTACAAATAAAAATGATGATGCAATCGATACCATAGTTAAACTATGTCATTCAAATAAAAATTTAATTGTGTACATTAGACGACATGAAGATAACCAAAGGTACTTTAGATTTTTGGAAATTATGGAACAGAGAAATCAATTTTATGATCCAAATCCTATTATTGAACTAGTTCTTAATTTGGATAATTATGTAGGATTCAGGGAATCAGATGTACAGATTGAACATAAAATCCGTGATGTTCGTAAAAGTCTAATTGATGATGAAGAATGTACTGTCTGTATGGAAAAGAAATCAGAATCTCTAAGTCTGTATATTTGTCCTCATTGTTCAAATTCAACTTGTATGAGTTGTCTAGGTGGATATATTAAGACTCAGGTACTAGATGGTAATGCAACACATAATTCCTCAAATAATAAGGTATATTTCAAATGTGCATCATGTAGACAAACTAATGATATCACACTATAAATTATTAGTTAATTTTTTTATAATTCTAATTTATATATAAAAATATGTTAGATAAATCAAATATTCTAATTATAGTTATTGTACTTTTAGTTTTATACATTTGGTTTGGTAAAAAATGTAATTGTCAAGGTCCTTGTTTACCTCATTGTAAAAAATAATTTAAAAAATTGATTTAATTTTTATATAAATACTTAGTAAATTAATTTTTACAATGAATCCAGATACTATATCAATCCTATCTAAATATGATATAAATACCAAAGTATTAGATTTATCAAATAAAAATATTGAAGGAATTTTGGATTTGAACAAATTTGAATACCTCGAAAAAATAATATGTTCAAAAAATAAAATCACTGATTTACTATATGATTTGGATAAATTAATATATTTGGATTGTTCAAATAATTTAATAAAAAGGTTAATTGGTGTTTATGATACAATTAATTATTTTGATTGTTCTTCTAATCCAATAGAAGAATTGTATTATCCATTTGATGTCAAACCAAAATCTTATCCTAAAACACTCAAAAAAATAATTTTTGGCTATGGTTTTAATTGTCCGGTTGATAATTTAAATTTTGGTGTTGAAAAAATAAATTTTAGTGTAAAGTTTAATCAACCAATTAACAATTTACCAAATAGTGTTAAATTTATAAAATTTAATAGTTCAGAATTTAATCATCCGATTGAATCGTTTCCTATAAATTTGGAACATTTGGAATTTTGTTATAGTGCATTTAATCATCCATTAGATAATCTTCCTAATTCGTTAAAAACTCTAATATTGTTAAATAATTATAATTTGGCTTTGGATAATTTACCTAATTCACTTGTATATTTAGGATTAGGTCCAAAATTTAATCAACCAATTGATAATTTACCTGATTCTTTAACAACATTAAAAATAAATTCAAGTTCGAGTTTTAATCAACCAATTGATAACCTACCTAACAATTTAAAAATTTTACACTTAAATAATGAGTTTAACCAAAAATTAGATTGTTTACCAAAAAATTTAGAAGAATTAAATTTATTCCATACTAACTTTAGATTGAATCCAACAGATAATTTTCCTGACTCAATAAAAGTATTATCATTACCTTCATCTTATAAATACCCAATAAAAAAATTCCCTAGTAATTTGAATACCTTGGTTATTGGGGAAAATATTACAAATTATAAAAATATAGTTCCATCTAGTCTTAAAAACTTGGTATTACATATAGATTATTGGGATAATCAAAATTATGATATTATACCTAAGAGTATTACTAATTTGACGATTAATGGATATATGACTAATGGTTCAATCACATTTATACCAGAACATATCACTCATTTGACTTTAGGTTGTACTTTTAATTGTGAAATAAAAAAATTAAACAAAATCATCACTCATCTGACACTAGGTTTTTATTATGACAAATGTATTGATAATTTACCTAATACTATAACTCATTTAACAATAGGAGAAGAATTTAAACAAAAAGTAAAGTCTTTACCAAAGTCAATTAAAGAAATAAGAATTCCTAAAGGTAAAATAAATTTATTTCCAGAAAAATATCATGATAAAATAATAGAATACAGTATAGAATCAGATAATTAGAATAAAAATTGATTTTTTTATCAAAAGAACAAATTATTAATTGAATCTAAATAAGATGTTAGTTTCAGAAGAATATGATAAATTTTTAAATTATAGTCATCAGATAGACAAAGAAATATTTATAAAGAATTTTAATCAAAATAATTATGATTTGATGAAAAATAATTTTTCAAGATTTTGGTTTTATCAATCAGTTGGTTTAAGAAAAAATTATCTTAAATTAGCAAATTGTAATATTGAGTTATATGATGAATATAATAAATTAATTAGATATATTTATGATATATCGGTATTTGAATTTGATAGATTATTTTTTGATTTACAATACACAAATGCACAACATGATTGGAAAATTGATGGAATACCAAATAAACTATACTGGTTCAAACATCATATTTATAAATTTTGGAATTCACTAGAACTTGAGGAAAAAAATAAGTTATTAGAATTGATTGATTCATATGAATTTGAAATCGGTGAATTAATTAATGTGGATTTAGATAATACATATTTTGAAAAAATATCAATTCAAAATAAAAGATACACTCAAGAAGAAGTTAATAATTTACCTGATGGAATAATTGAACTTGGATGCAATGATTCAAAAATTACGTCTTTGGACTTTTTACCCTCAAGTATTATTAGGATAGATTGTGGTAATAATGAAATAAAAAATTTGGATAATTTACCAGAAAATTTAAAAATTCTAGTATGTTATAGTAATAGATTAAGTTCAATTGATAATTTACCATCCGAATTAGAATATTTGGATATATCGAATAATTTAGTTTCTAAACTTTCAAATTTACCAAAATCATTAAAAACCCTATTAATAGATACAAATTGTCTGGATGATATTTCAGGATTACCCGAGAATCTGGAAAAATTGGATATATCATTTAATGATATACAGTCATTGGATAACTTACCATCAAATTTAAAAGTGCTTAAATATGTAAATTGTTGCATTGAGCAAATAGAAAATTTACCTGAAAAATTAGAAACATTAATTTTACAGCGAAGTGAAACTATTTTAATTAAAAATTTACCTTCAACTATTAAACATTTAGATATATCAGAAACAAGTATTGAAAATTTAGATATATTACCACCAAAATTAGAATATTTAGATGTGGCTTGTACAAGTATAAAATCTTTGGATAATTTACCCGAATCTTTATTATTATTAAATATTTTTGATTCAGAGGTAGAATATTTAGGAACTCTACCAAGAAATTTGGTACATTTAAATATATCATATAGTGGAATTAAGGATATAAAATTACCCAAAATGTTGAAACAGTTTTCATTTAGAAATATAAATTTTATAAAAGAATTACCCGATTCAATAAAAACAATTGATTGTTATTTTTGTGATATCAAAAATATTAAATACTTTCCAAATAATATTTATAATTTGTACTTTAATGACAATATAACTAGAAAGATAATTTTACCTTATAATATTAATGGAAGAATGTTAGATAATAATTTTATTTTGGTACCTGATTTATAAAAATTTATTTAGACAATTCATATTTGTAATATTATTTATTATAGATATAAAAAATATTTTTATGGATAATATATATATTTATGGATTACAGAGAAAAATATCTTAAATATAAGGATAAATACCTTAAACTTAAATCCAATCAAAAAGGAGGAGTTATTCCAAATACACTTATAAATACTGTAGAAGAAATACGTACAGATAGAGTTACTCCTGAAGAAATAAATGATAATATTACACAAATAATTGCATCGAGTAACAGAGATAATGATGTAATTGATAATGATAGATGTTTAACAGAAATATTAAATTTTGTAAAAGAATTTTTAAATGGTATTAATAATAAAGCAAATAATGCTTTAAGAGAATCTGGAGGAAATATAACTTTTGTTTCTGTAGGGAATACACCTTATAAAGTATTGAAATTATTTGAATTATTAAAAAATAATCCTAGATTAAATTTTATATATATACCATACAGCGGTAAATTTACACATGGTGATGTTTTTTTAGATGAAGCTGGTTATAATACTGGATTTAGTAATTTGGAAGTACTTATTAATGAGCAATATACTGATGAACAATTACAACATTTTAATTCAATGATTTTTAATTCTGGATTAGCTGATGCTATTCAAAATTCTAATAAAATTATTTTTGTAGATTTTTTGGAAACAGCCAAAGGGTTTTTATCATTTTTAATGACATTGGATTATTTTATTAATAATATTTTTGAGGGACAATTTAAACGTAAAATTAAAGTAATATGTATTGAATATTTAGATCCAGAATACGCAGAACCTGATTTCCAAATATTTTCTCCTCATACATGGAAATATACTTGGGCCAATGGACCTGATTTTATTACTCTTAAATACCCAAATATAATATCAGAAAATAGAATATTAAGAAATTATCCTTTAGAATATATTCGTTTACCATCATTAATTACAACTTGTGGACAAAGATTCTTTATGCAAGAAAAATTTAATGACAGATGTGTAAAATCATATCCTAAAGATAGATGGGTAGATGATTATAGAGATTTTTATGATGGGATAGATTTGACTAATTGTAATGCATTGTTAATATATTTGTATAGAAGACTAGATGCAGAAAGATTTGTATTAGCTTAATTTTATTTTTATAAAAAGTTTTATTATTATAAATATTTTTATCTTGAATCAATTTATATTTAAGTATAAATTATAATGAATTATTTAGAAAATCCAATATGTAAATTAAAAACAAATTTTAAATTTAATCCAGAAGTAAAAAAAAATATTTTAGCGGTTTCTTTTTTTAAAATGTATGGAGGAGGATATAAAGATTTTAAATTATATGTAGAAGGTTTTAAGAAACTACATAAAATAGTGTTAGATGAAAAAAAATACAATTTCACTATTCGATTATTTATTGACAATTCTATTTACAAAGATAAAGAATTAATGAATATGCTTGATAAATTAGAAAGAGTAGAAATCGTGATATACAGTTGTGAAAAATATTTTGAATCTAAATCAGAACCAGATTATCATATAGGTTTATTTGGTACAATGGTAAGATTTTTTCCAATGTTTGATTTTCCAAATAACGATGCTAATATTGTAATAATCTCGGATATGGATGATTATGAATATTTTAATTTAAATGTTGACTTGATGAAACAAGTAGATCCTGTCCAAGAAAAAAAAATATATTTATTAAAATCTGGTAATCTTTCTAAAAATATTAATTTTGCACATGATTATTCTGGTCATATAACACCATATTGTTTTGCATCTAGTTTTATAAGTTATAAAAGAATTAATCCGGAAGTCTTGATAAATTTTTTAGATAATTTTGGTGATAAAAATATTGATGAAATATTAAAAATTTATGGATATAAATTAAAAGGTTCTGAGATACAGAACAAAATTAAATTATATAAAAAATTTATTTATGGGGTAGATGAAAATTTTTTAAATCATTATTTAACTCATTATTTGGTAAAAAATAATATCCCATATGCTGTTAATTTCAAATGGTCATTATACAGAATATTTTATTTTTATAAAAATGTTTGGTTAAATAAAAAAGATAAAGAAAAAATTAAATTAATTAATTATATGATTGATTATCTTTTGGATAGAATAGAAATTAAATATGATAAAAATATGTGGTTTGAGAAAAAATATAAAATTATTGATGATATCTTGTACGGAAAAAATACTGAACTAAAAAATAAATTAAATTATTATTATTACATAATGTTTTTATATTTTTACAATAATACCAATTATAGATTTTTATATCCAAAAGCACTATATCAATTAATCAGTAAATATGATTTATTTGGTATTCATGATATGGATGTGATTGTGTATTATAATACTAATTCTAATCCTAAATCAGAATTTGAAGTTCAGATTATAAAGAAAGAAGAATTCTCCAAAGAACAAATTAAAAAATTAAAAGAATTTTCAAAAAAACATGCTGAAATATTTGGTTAAACCAGATTAATTTGGTTAATTTGATTTAACAAAAAATTGATATAGATTATATATATAATTATATATATATAAATGTCCAAATCAGTAAATAAATCAACTAAATCAACTAAAAATAATAAACAAATAGAAAATATCATAATTTTAGAAAATAATGTTGAAATCGAACAAAAAACACAATCAACAAGTGAATTAACTATTAAATCAAAAAAAATTAATAAATCAACAAAAAAATTAAGTAAGAAATTAAGTAATAAAATAAATAAATCTGACAAATTAAATAAATTAAATAAATCAAATAAATCTGATAAATCTGATAAATCTGATAAATCAATTATATCAATTGATGAAAATAATGATATAACTACAAAGTTAGTTGAACAAAGAAATGAACGTCAAGAAATTAATAATAAATTAGCTTATGAAACTATTAAAAGTAATTTAACAGATCCAGATGAAAATAAAATAAATAAAAAAGCATTAGACAGATTATTAGCGTACACTGATTATAATAATCTAGAAGAAGTTTTAAATGACAAAGAAAATTTTGAAGAAATAATAATTAAATTAACATCATTATACATTGCTAAAAATGCGAGTAGACAAGGTTCTAAAGATGAAGATTTACAATTAGAAAGTATAAATACATTGGGTGAATATAATATAACAATTCATAAAGATGGAAAACAAAAACCTATAAAAGGTGGTGGTATATCAAAATCAAGTAGAAAAAGTACTGATCAACTAAAAACAATTGATTTTGTAATAAAATATAATGATTATGAAATTGGATATATTACGGCAAAAGTGACATCAGGAGAAGGTGGTCATCAAGATAATGTTTTAGATGAATTAACACAATTTTGTGATTGGTCTATTGCAAATCAAAAAAATGATAAAGGAAAAAAAGTATATGTAGTATTGTATGATAGTTGTAATACATCAAAACTATTTGATGAAATAAAAGTTAAATATCAAAATGTAAATTTGATATTGACTAATACAAAAAATTTTAAAAACGATTTTATCAAATGGTTTAGAAACTAATTATTTTTTAGTTGATTTTCTATTTTTTTCTTTAGTTTCAATAATATTATTTTTATTATTTTTATCATTTTTTAAATATTTATTTAGCAACATACCAACTATTCTATATGCTAAATCAAATGAAATTCTTTTTCTAGCTATTTTTTTACTTTCTCTGTAATTTGTTAAAAATAATGAATTGTATTTTTCTCTTTTATCATTTAAATATTCATTAAAGTCATCAGCAATTTTTTTTTGTATTGAATCATTAATTTTAGGTGTAATTATTAGTGTGGCATAAGTTCTAGAAGATATTTTACCATAATATATCTTGTCTTGAGATACATATTCTAATTTAATTTTAGATTTATCATTATCATCAATTGCTTTTAATAATAAATTTGTGTTAGGTATATCATTTTCTAGTAATCTAGTAATTTTATAATTAGTATTATCTTCAATATTATATATTTCACCACCAATTGTATAATTATTGTCTTCATTCAACAAAAAATTTAACTTTTTTTTACTTGGATAAACTGTTATCGGAATTGATTGATTTGAATTTATCTTATATTCATATTGAAATGAACAAACTGTATATGTTGTATCATCAAAAACATTTTCCTCAAATATATTTAATTGTTTTATTATATAAGTATTTAAAAATTTTTTTCTTAATTCAATATCCATGTTTCTTATAGAGCAAAAGAAATTAAGAGGTATAATTATAATTCCTCCTATTGGATTATTAGTTAACAAATCCTTAATATGACATTTGTATAAATCATTGACATCATTCTTATCAAACATTTCTTTATTTTCACATTTGTTTCTTGATAAATAAGGGGGATTTGTAATAATAAAAGAATTTTTATAATCTGGAGGATCTTTAATTGTATCTTGTTTAACTATATATTTATGTTTTGGTTCAATATCATAACATTCTAATTTGTATTTATCCTTATCAATAAAATTAAGTAAATCTCCATTTCCACAAAAAGGCTCTATTATTTTTTTAACATTATTGGGTACACTCAAATCGGACAAAATGTATTTATAATTTGTCGTAAAAAATTGTCCTAATTTCTGCTTATTTTTTTTATCTATATTATTTTCTATATCTGATTTATTAACTTTTTCTGATTTATTAACTTTTTCTGATTTATTAACTTTTTCTGATTTATTAACTTTTTCTGATTTTAAAGTTTTATTATTAATAAAGTTTAAATCTTGTTCAAGTTGTTCTAATTCTTTAGAATTATTTTTTTTATTCTGAGTATTTTTTGAAGATTTATTTTTTTTAATTAATTTAATTTCATCATCTTCAATAATTTCTATGTTTTTATCCATATTATTTATATATATATGATTTTATAATATTAATTTTTTTAATCAACTTTTTTGAATTTTTTAGATAAATTTATAAGATAAATGATTCAATAATTCAATACTATTAGGATTATCAGATTCATTAAAAATAAAGTCATGCACATTAATTATTGAATCTAATTCTTTAATAAATATTGTTTTAATTTTTTTTCCATTGTTATTATCAAATAATAATTTATAAGAATGATATAACTTTAATATTTCCATATGATTATTTTTTTCAGTATTATTGTATACAAGTAATATATAATTATCACTTGAATATAATTTGAATATATCTGAAGATTTTTTCTTGAATGGCATTTTTTCAATAGGTAAGTTTATTTCATATTTAATTTCTTCTCCTAAATAAGTTGATTGTTCAAATAACCCACTGTATTTAAGATTATCGATCAAATTAGGAAAATAATTTAATAACAAAGAATCTAAATTTTTATTTAGATTAATTGGTGCACCTGATGGATATACTAATTGGTAATTCATTTTTTTATTATTTTATAAATAAATATAAAATTCAATTTTTTTATAAAATTATCAATTTGTTAATTCCATTATACATGAAACCACGTCCATTTCATTATTTATATAAGATTTAATAATTAATGGAATATCTTCGATTAAAGTATTATCCAAAATTAATCTAATTTGGTCCTTAGGTATTACATATTCCAAACCTAAATATTTAACTTGATAAATTGAATCTCCTAGTTTGAAACTAATTTCTGAATCAGAATATTCGGAATTTGAATTAATTATTCTGATTGATTTTTGTTTAATTTGTTCCTCAGTTAAAAATTGTGTTTTTGATTTGGATACTGGTGTTTGCTTTGTATTATTTTCAATAAAGTTACATTCATCAATATAAAATATTTTTTTACCAGACAAAGACATATTTATAGTTATTAAATATATAGTTAATTACAATATCAAATTTTTCCCACCACTTTATTATATTTAATATAAATCATATATATATTTAATAATGCCAAGCAAAAAATTAATACCTATAGTTAGTCCAACTACATTTTTGAATTCAGGTTCAATTGATTTCACAGCTCAACAAGCTTCAATTAATAAAATCATTTTTTTCAAACAACAAAATGAACTTGAATATACTGCTTATGTTGATGCAGTTAATGCTGCTAACAAAGTAGTTAAACCTACAATCCCTAATTCTGACTTTCCTAATCAAGGACCCAGTGCATACACTAGTTTTCCTACCAATACCGGATTTGTTTTTAGAGCCGGAAATTAATAAGTTATTTGTAAAAAAATTTATATTTTAATAAAGTATATATGTAAAATATTATTTTTATCTTAAGATTAAAATAATATATATTTAATAGATATATAAAATGGAAATACCTAAATTATTGGATCATCAAAAAGCTCATTATAAAAATATTTATTCAAGTATAAAAAAATATTCAAGAGCAATAGATGCGTCAGATACAGGAACAGGTAAAACATATGTAGCATCAAAGGTTTGTAAAGAATTAGGATTAATACCATTTGTAATTTGTCCAAAATCAGTAGTTCCATCATGGAACAAAGTACTTAAATCTTTTGGTTTTAATTCTGATAATTTTATTGTTATAACTTATGATAAATTAGCCATAAGTAATTATGTGACAAATAATGAAGATACATATACTTGGAATTTAGATGAAAAATTTAAAGGTGATAACAAGAAAAAATATTTATTTATATTTGATGAAGCCCATAAATGTAAAAACTCAAAAACAATCAATAGTAAAATAATGTTGAATTTAGCTACTTATCCTGTTAAAATATTAATGTTGTCTGCCACAATTATTGATAAACCACTGTTTTTTATTCCTTTTGGTTTAGTATTGGGTTTATACAAAACAATTCCTGATGGAATAGATTGGATGGGAAGAACTTTAAATAAAAAAGCTTCTAATCCTCTTTTACCTATTCACAATATATTATTTAATGAATATGCAAGCAGAATGAGAATAGATGATACAATTAATATTTTTAAAGACAATAAAATTATTTTTGAAGGTATCCAAATGGAAAATTATTATAAAATTGAAGAAAAGTATGATAAAATTAATAAAATATTAGAAACAACCAAAAAACTTAATAAGAAGTTAAAAAACAAATCAACCAAATCAAACAAATCAAATAAATCAACTAAAAATGTTCATAAGGATGTGGACGAAGATTTAGAAGGTTTTGATTATGAAAATATTAAAGAATTAGAAGGTTTAGATTCATTTGATAGTGCAGATTCATCTGATGAAAAAAAATCTACTAGTTTAGGTGCTATACAAAAAATAAGACAAGAAATTGAATTATTACGTGTGGATTCAATATATAATATGACTTTGAAATATTTGATGGAAAATAAGTCCGTAGCAATATTTGTAAATTTTACCAAAACAATTGAAGAATTGTCATCTAAACTCAAAACCAAATGTATTATTTGGGGTTCCCAAACACTTAAAGAACGTACCAAATCAATCGATGATTTTTGTTCTGATAAATCTAGAGTCATTATTTGTAATATTTCAAGCGGCGGAGTTGGTTTGTCTTTACATGACACCATTGGTAAATATCCAAGAGTTTCAATTATTTCTCCCACATGGTCTGCTCAAGATTTAATTCAAGTATTAGGTAGAATTCATAGAGCAATGGGAAAAACAGATTGTGTTCAACATATTATTTTCTGTAAAGGAACTATTGAAGAATCTGTTGGTAATGTTATTAAAAACAAAATTAATAATATTAGAGTATTTAATGATGGTAATAAACAAATAAAAAAAGATAATATGGAAGTAATATTAAATCAGGAAATTAATAAAAAACAAAAGAAAATAGAAGCAGATAATTTTATTTATAAAGTAAATGATATTGATGCAATACAAGATAGATTAGAAAAATTAGAAAAAGAAACGAATAAATTACAAAAAGAATTAGAAAAATATAAAGCTGGAACTAATGAACATTCAGAATGTAAATTTAGATTAGATAAAGTAAACAAAGAATTAGAATTTAATCTTAAAAGTTTAGATAAAATGATTATGAATTTAGGTTAATTTAACTTAATATAATTAAATTCAAAAAATTGTTTAATAAATAGTTAATATATAATTATATACATATTAGCTATATGATTCGAAATATAAAATTATTTACCAATAGAAAATTATACACATTTGTAAAATCTAGAAATAAAACTATTGGTGAAGAATATTTACATATTCCATCTATATATTTGTTAGGTATTCCTTTATGTTTTGGTTTAGGTATGTACAATTTAAAATTTCTTAATAATCCGATAAGTTGTAATGATAAATTATTAGGTAATTATTATCGAGATTCTATTTTTTGGAGTCCACAATAAAAAAAATTGAAAATATTTTTATAATAATTACAAATATTATTATCTAATGAAACAAGCAACTAAACGTTATAGGAGTACTTCTCCTACGATATGGAAAAGAAATAGTCAAGCTGAAGAAATTAATCTAAATAATCAATTACCTAGTTTAAGTTCAACACAAAGAAAACAGATAACTAGTTTAATAAGAAATAAAAAAATTCCAATTACATTAAGTGACTATTGTAAAAAACTATTACAAGCTGGTGATTCTGCATATAATGATAAAGATTATTATTATGAGGCAATGTTACATGCAGAATTAATTGAATTCCTTCAAAAGTATGAGTATAGAAATGAAATTGGTTATGATTTGATGCACTATAAAGCAGATTATGATGCATCAAATTGGAATAATTATTTTAGGCACAATGGATTTGCTCTAATGAGTCTGTCTCGTAGGAAAAATTTAATTCCAAAACTACCTACTAATTTACAAGAATTTATCGATTATGTACCAATATCAGTAATATTTAAGATTAAAAATGATAAATATCTTGACTACATGGAAAAATATTATAATCAAATATTAAATGAACCAACATATGTCAAAGTTCTTAATTCAGTAGATATAAAAGATAAAATATGTAAAACACTTGGAGAAGGACTGTTGGAACTTCAATTAAAAAATGTAATACCAAATGAAAAACCTAATTTAACAAATCAACCAATAAATACTAATAAGAATATTCAAACTTTTGATAACAATATCTTCAAAATACTCAATGACTTATTTTTATTTGGTATTATAGTTTGGATGATATTTTCAAATACAATCACTTTTGTATATAGTTTTTTCTAAATAATAATCTAAAAAAATTATTTTTTAATATTCAATTTTATATTTTAATATAATCTTATTATATAATTTATCTAATGGAAACAATATTATTTATAGATAGAAATATTCCTGAACACGAACTTTTTGTTTCTGGATTAAAATCTAATATACAAATTAAATCTGAAATTGAATTAGATAACCAAAATGATTTTAGTTCGGTTGAAAGAATTGGTTGGGTTTGGCATAATAATAGCTCATCAATACCATTTGGATTTACTAAATCGAATTATAAATATTTTACACCAGAAATTATCAATTATTTAAGTAAATATATAAATAAATTACAAGTTGATTTAATAACTTGTTCACTTGATTCTCCTGAATTTATAGAAGAATTAAATTTAATTCAAAAAATTCTTCCAAATATTACTTTTAATTATTCAAATAGTTTAACTGGTAATTCACCTCAAGGTAATTGGATTTTGGAATCATCTAACCAAGATATTAGTCAAATATACTTTACTGAAAAAATAAATCAATATAAACATGTATTTGGATTTCCAGTTTCTATACAATATTTTACTGGTTCGACTGTTGGAGCAATTACTACATTTACACTCGACACAGATTTTTCCACAAGCACATGGACTTCACAACAAGATATAACTTATTCAAATAATACTAATCAACTGATTATCGATGGTAACAACAAAACTGTGACAATTGATACAGTAAATTTTACTGGTTTGTTTTACGCAGGAAATACTTTTACTGGAACAGATAAACCAACTATTTTTAAAAATTTTAACTTTTTGTCAAATGTTAATATTGAATGTGCACTATCTAGAATTACAGGTGCTGTTCAATTTCAAAATTGTACATTAAATTTATATGGAAATATTATTAATGAAGGTGGTGGTCTATGTTATAATAATACTGATGGTTCAGGATTAAATGTCAGATTAACAAATTGTACAACAATAATATTTGGTAAAATTGGTAATAATGCAGGTCCACTTATTGGATATATTGCTTTAAATTCAGGAAATGTTTATTATTTAGAAAATTGTCTTTCAGTAATTTCTGATAATAACTCATCATTTTTAAGTCCACCTTATACATTGAGTTCTGGTGCTGGTGCATTTGTTGGTTCTGGTGTATCAAATACAGTTACAATTAATTCATCATACTGTATATTTAATGGTACTATGTCAAATGGTTCAGGTATAATAGGTGGTAAATTTTTAGGTAGTTCAGGTGTTTTAACTTTTAATAAATTTTATGCAGTGACAAATATTACTTATGCTCCGATTGGTTCAGGTCCAACTGATGTAGCAAGTAGCGCATACATTTTATCAAGTTATTCTGGTAGTTCAGCATTTTCATCATCTTCATTATCTAATGTAAATATATTAAATTTAGGTCAGAATCTCATAAATATTTATTGTACTAGTTCAATATTTACTTCATTAGCTGGATTAAGTTTGTATACAGATTATCCCAGCTTCAGTTCATCTGCAAACACTCCATCAGCCAGAATTGGTGAATACACTTACACAATAAATTATTCTGGTTCGGATAAAACATTTTATTCTTTTAATTCCAGTCCTATAATAAGTTGGGTTTATAATTTAACTTCAGATCCAAGTACTTTACAAGGAATATCACAATTATCTAGTTTCACAATCGAAAATCAATATTATAGTATATATCCATTTACTCCAAATTCAATTCCACCAGAAATTTTGGTAGGTAATGGAACTATTATAACTTATTCTAGTAGTGATCCATCTGTTGCCACAGTTAATAGCACTACTGGAGAAATTACAATGCGAAATTCTGGTACTGTAACAATTATAGCAACACTTGTTGGTACTTCTCAATATGTTCAAGGTAGTTCAAGTACTCAATTTATTATTTATGGTTCAAATAATAATAAAAAATATAGTAAAAAGTATTTGATTAAAAAAATTAATAAATTATTTGATTCAGGTATAATTGATGAGGCAACCAAAAATAAATTACTTGAATATATTGAACTTAAAAAATATAAAAAAATAATTAAATTTTTAAAGAAACTAAAAGAACAAAATTTTTATAAATCATTGAATGGAACAAATAATATCATGTGGTAATAAATAAAAAATTGATTTTTCAATATAATATTTATAATATATTAATAATAATATAAATATGGAATTAATTAATGAACATACTGTAAAATTTAATGATAGGTTTAATAAACCATTAGGTAAACATTATACAAAATTTTTATTTCAATTTAATAAAATTATTTTTGGAAATAATTTTAATAAATCTATTAAACACCTAAGTCAAATCGAATGTGAAAAATGTACCAATAGTATATGTGTATGTTCTAAAATTAAGGAAATTGTTTTTGGAAATTCATTTAATATGTTGGTAAATAATTTACCATATGGTATTACACATTTAACTTTTGGAAATTCATTTAATAAATCAGTTAACAACTTACCAAGTAGTCTAATATATTTAACATTTGGAAAAAAGTTTAATAGGATGGTTGAAAATTTACCAGATGGAATAACACATTTGGTTTTTGGAGAAAATTTTAACAAACCTATCAATAATCTTCCTAACTCTATTACAGATTTAACTTTAGGAGTAAATTTTTCGAATAGTATTAAAAATTTACCATGTTCTATCAAAAAATTAAAATTATTTTCTCCTGAAAATAATGAAAAATTAAAAGAAATTTTTTGTGATGATTCAAAATTTTTTTCTGATTCAATTGAATATATTACAATTGATACTACTGGATATTTATATGATTTTGAATCTATTATTTCGTCTTTAGAATTTTTTGACCAAATTGATTTCACAAATACAAAAATCAAACAAATTGATATAATGATAATATTTACTTGTGAGTTAGAATTACCTTATGATTCGGATTCTTGTAGTGATTCTGATTCTGATGATGGTCTTGATAATTTTCATGCCCAAAAAATTATTAATATTGATTCTGATAGTGATTCTGATAGTGATTCTGACTCAGATGATAATTCTGAATCAGAATCTGAACCCGAAATAGAAGAATTTGATGACAATATATTAATTAGTTTATTTGATGAAACAGGTAATTATAAAGGAAATATTAGGGAACTTATTACAAATCAATATAACGAATGGAAACAAGATATAATTGAAAAAAATAGTAAATTATAAATATAATATATGAGAGTCAAGTTAATTTATTACTATTATTACTTTTTTTTATAAAAAATTGATTAATCTTATATATATTTATTTAATACAAAAATGGAAATAACAGATGAACAAACAATAACATTTTTGGATATTTGGAATAAACCAATTAATGATAATTACACCAAGTTATTAAGTAATTATAATAAAATTATATTTGGAAAACAGTTCAATCAACCTGTTGATTTTTCAAAAGAACAAATAAGTATTAATATAAGAGAAATTGTGTTTGGTTATTCTTTTAATCAATCAGTAGATTTTTTACCAATGACTTTGGAAAAATTAAGTTTTGGAAATGACTTTAATAAACCCATAAATAACTTATCATTAGAATTAACTGAATTAAAGTTTGGTTTTAATTTTAATAATTCTATTGATTTATTAAGTAAAAATACTAAACTTTTGTATTTATCTTTTAGTTATCATTTTGACCAACCAGTAGATAATTTACCTCCTAACCTAACACATTTAATTTTTGGTTATGGATTTAATCACCCAGTAAATAATTTACCTTCTGGTATAACAAATTTGGTGTTTGGAAATAATTTTAATCAATCAGTTGATAATCTACCAAATAATATATCAGTATTGTCTTTTGGTCAGAAATTTAATCAACCAATAAATAATCTACCAAATAGCATAATGGGTTTAACTTTTGGTAAATTTTATGGTTATGGGATTAAAAATATGCCCGGATCGGTGGTCGGTTTAGAATTTAGTATTAAAAAGGAAAGAAACTTACAAGATCTTAAAGATTTATTATTAAATGAAAATAGTGACTTTGTTAAAAATATTAAGTCACTGGATATTATTATGACATCGGAAGATTACAAGTCTATTCCTGATAAATTAGGATTTTTAGATAATTTAGATTATAAAAAAACCATATTGGAAAAACTTAATATTTATGTTCGTTTTTATCACAATTTTAATAATGAATATGATGAAGACGAAATGATAGAGATAAATAAAACAATATGTTTGTTAGACGAATCTAAAAATTATTTAGGTCCAATTAAAAATTTATTGAAAAACGAATTTAATTTATGGAAAAAATCAAATGTATAATTGGTAATTTATAAAAATGTTTGATAACTGATAATTTTTTTAATTCAAATAATTTGATAAAAAGAATGCGATATAATTATCTGAGTCATTCAATTTAATAAATTTATTATAAGTATTTACAAATCCAAATGTTCTACACTTTCTGTATAAATGGTGAATTTGATTTGAATAATCAAATTTTTCATTAGGTTCTTCATCAG